>OHJE01000064.1_pt1 | contig 84729 bp, 79 predicted proteins | sample 1568491 | NCBI WGS metagenome assembly OHJE01 (sample SAMEA3879609, study PRJEB24766) | human gut metagenome | biome: human-associated habitat; feature: feces | place: USA | collected 1985/1987
GGCGGCATAATTCAGGCAAGACGACGCTCATCGAGCAGCTCATCGCCGAGCTGGAGGCGCGCGAGCGCGAAGCGACGGGCATTCCGAAACTGCGCGTGGGATATAACCGCGTGTTTGGGTATTACCTTGAAGTTTCGAACGCGTTTAAGGACAAGACGCCGGAGCACTACGTGCGCAAGCAGACGCTTGCAAACGGCGAGCGGTACATCACGCAGGAATTAAAGGAGCTTGAAAACCGCATCTTAGGTGCGCACGACCGTTCTATTGCACTTGAGGGCAAGCTGTTTGAAGAAGTGCGCAGGACGATTGCGGAGCAGCTGACCCGCGTGCAGGAGACGGCGAAGGCGATTGCGGAGCTGGATGTTTTGGCATCGTTTGCGGCGGTATCTGTGCGGAACGACTACACGCGCCCGACCATTACGGCGAACGGCAGGCTGTATTTAAAGGACAGCCGTCACCCGGTGGTGGAGGCGCTGCTGACGGGCAGCGCGCCGTTTGTGCCGAACGACCTTGAGATGGACCCGAACCAGAACCGTGTGTCTATCATTACGGGCCCGAACATGGCAGGTAAATCTACATATATGCGGCAGGTGGCGGTCATTGTCATCATGGCGCAGATCGGCTGCTTTGTGCCGGCCTCCGCTGCGGAGATCGGCATTGTGGACGGCATCTACACGCGCGTGGGCGCTTCTGACGACCTTGCGGCGGGGCAGTCCACGTTCATGGTGGAAATGGCCGAGGTGGCGGAAATTTTGAAGAGCGCCACGAAGGACAGCTTGCTGGTTTTAGATGAGATCGGCCGCGGCACCTCGACGTTTGACGGCATGAGCATTGCGCGGGCGGTCATCGAATACGTACATGACAAAAAGCTGTGCGGTGCGAAGACGCTGTTTGCGACGCATTACCACGAGCTGACGGAGCTGGAAGACCTTTTGCCCGGTGTGCAGAACTTCAGTATTGCGGTGAAAAAGCGCGGGGACGACATCACGTTCCTGCGGCGTATCGTGCGCGGCGGCGCGGACGACAGCTTCGGTATTGAGGTCGCGAAGCTCGCGGGCGTGCCGGACAAGGTGGTGCGGCGTGCGAAAGAGGTGTTAAAGAGCCTTGAAAGCGGCGAGATGGTGAAAAAACCGAAAAACGCCGTGAAAGTGCAGCAGGAGGAACCGATACAGCTGACGATGCTGACAAAGGACACGGAGGTTTTAAACCGCCTGAAAAGCCTGGACGTCAACACGCTGACGCCGATCGAATCCATGAACATTTTGTTTGAACTTGCAAATATGCTGAAATAAATTTAATGCGAAAGGAAGGTGCAGAAAATGCCGAAAATTCACGTTTTGGAAAAGCAGGTCGCGGAGCTGATCGCTGCCGGTGAGGTGGTGGAGCGCCCGTCTTCCGTCATTAAGGAGCTTGTGGAAAACTCCATTGACTCCGGCGCGTCGATTGTCACGGTGGAAATTCGCCGCGGCGGCGTGACGTATATCCGTGTGACGGACAATGGCTGCGGTATTGCGCGCGAGGACGTGGCGACGGCATTTCTGCGCCATGCAACGAGCAAGGTGCGCGAAAAGGACGACTTAGACGCGATTTTGACGCTCGGCTTCCGCGGTGAGGCGCTGGCGTCCATTTCGGCTGTGTCGCGCGTTGACCTCATCACGCGCACGGCGGACAGTTCAATCGGCACGCACTATTCCTCCGAGGGCGGCAGCGACGTGGAGATCGAAGACGCGGGCTGCCCACTTGGCACGACCATTACGGCGCGCGACCTGTTTTTTAACGTGCCGGCGCGTATGAAGTTTCTGAAGAAAGACACCGCAGAGGGCAACTCCGTGGCTGGGCTGATGGACAAAATTGCGCTTTCGCATCCGGAAATCTCGTTCCGCCTCATTCGCGAGGGCAAGGAAGTGCTGCACACGCCGGGCGACGGTAAGCTGAGCTCGGCAATCTATGCGGTGTTCGGCAAGGAGTTTTCCGGCGCTTTGCTGCCGGTGGATTATACCTTGGGCGGCATTCGCGTGCACGGGTATATCTCGTCACCGATTGCGAGCCGACCGAACCGCAGCATGCAGAATTTCTTCATCAACGGGCGTTTTGTGCGCAGCCGCACGGCGTGTGTGGCGCTGGAGGAAGCGTACAAGGGCGCGATTATGGTGGGTAAATTCCCGGCGTGCGTGCTGCACATCGAGCTGCCGTCGTCGGTCGTCGACGTGAACGTGCATCCGGCGAAGCTGGAGGTGCGCTTTGTGAACGAGCGTCCGGTGTTTGATGCGGTGTACCACGGGGTGAAATCCGCCGTGACAGCGAGCCGCGATATGAAGTCCGTTGACCTTGCGCAGCACGCAAGGCGGCCCGTCGACCCGTATAATCCGGATGTGGTCGTAAAGCCGCAGCAAATGGTGCTGAATCCGCCGCCGAAAACGGAGACGGTGAAGCCGATGTCTGCGCCGGTCGTGAAGCCTGCGCCCGTTATCAACATGAGCAAAAAAGAGGCGGAAGCGCCGTATGAGCCGCCCGTCGATATGCCGCCGATGCCGCATACGTTTTCGGACAGCGCAGAGCGGGAGGAAAAGCCGCAGCTTGAAAGTATTCGTACGTCGATCGAGCGCGTTTTGGAGGCGGAGCCGCAGCCGGTGACAAAGCCGGAAGTGATAACGGCAGAACCGCCCTTACCGCAGCCGCCCGAGACGGAGCCTGTGCCGCCGGCGTGGGAGGAAACACCCGTGCAGACGGAAGCGGTGCAGGAAAATCCGGAAAGCGACGCACAGCCGAAAATACGCATTGTGCCGGAGACAGAGCGGGATTTGTCCCGCACAGCGCATAAGGTGATCGGCGAGGTGTTTGACACGTATATCATCCTTGAATACGACGCGCAGACGCTGATGTTTATCGACAAGCATGCCGCGCATGAGCGCTTGCTGTACGAAAAGCTCAAACGGCGCGAAGAAGCTGCTATGGCGCAGACGCTGCTTGTGCCCGTGACGGTGACGATGGACAAAAACGAGTACACGGCGGTTTTGCAGAATTTGAGTGTTTTTGAGCAGGCGGGCTTTGACGTGGAGGATTTCGGCAGCGGTACCGTTTTGGTGCGCAGCGCGCCGCTTAATTTAAACGGTGCGGACATCAAGGATTCCGTGCTCGAAATGGCGGGTTACCTTGAAGAAAACAAGACCGACGCGACGACGGAGCACATGGACTGGCTGTACCACAACATTGCGTGCCGCGCAGCCATTAAGGGTGGGAACGCCTCGAAAAAAGAGGAGCTCATTGCACTTGCGGAAGAGCTGGAAGCAAACCCCGATGTACGCTACTGCCCGCACGGCAGGCCGATCTACGTGATGCTGAAAAAGCGAACGCTGGAAAAAGAATTCGGCAGAGTTTAACGGTTTGCTCACAAACACGGGCGAAAGTTGTGTTATTATAAAGTTATGTAAACAAAAAAGAGGGGCGCCGGAATGACGGAAGCACAAGAGAAAATCAAGGTATTCGCGGTGTGCGGTCCGACGGCCTCCGGCAAGACCTCGCTTTCCGTAACGCTTGCGAAAAATCTCCATGCGGAGGTGGTTTCGTGTGACTCGATGCAGATTTATAGGGGCATGGAGATCGGCACGGCCAAGCCGACCGCGGACGAGATGCAGGGTGTGCCGCACCACCTGATGGGTTTTCAGGATCCCGCGGAGCCGTTCAGCGTGAGTGACTATGTGGCGCTTGCGGGAAAGGTGATCGAAGACATACATGCGCGTGGCAAAAACGTGTTGCTTGTCGGTGGCACGGGCTTATATGCGCGCTCGCTTTTAAAGGCGGTGCCGTTTACGGAAAACAGCCGTGACGATGAAATCCGCGGTAATTTGGAAGCGGAATTTGCGGCAGACGGCATTGAACCGCTTTATGCGCGGCTAAAAGAGCTTGATCCCGAGGGGGGCGAGGGTATCCATCCGAATAATACGCGTAGGGTCATCCGCGCGCTTGAATACTGCATGGTGACGGGCGAGCCGTTCTCGAAGCAGGCGAAGGACTCGAAAGCGGTGGAATCGCCGTATGACGGGAAAATGTTGGTGCTGTCTTTCAGAGACCGCGAGACGCTTTACGGGCGTATCAACCTGCGCGTGGAGCAGATGTTTGCAGACGGCCTATTAAAAGAAGCCGAGGATTATTTTAAGCGGTATGGCACGCCGGGGCAGACCTCCGTGCAGGCCATCGGCTACAAGGAGTTGTTCCCGTATTTTGAGGGGCAGTGCTCCTTAGACGAAGCAAAGGAAAATATAAAAAGGGAAACACGGCGCTATGCCAAGCGCCAATTGACGTGGTTCCGCCGGGAGGAAGATGCCGTGTGGCTTTTTGCGGATGATTTTGATGCCCCGGCAGACCTGATAAGCGCGGCAGAGGACATAGCCCGCGCGCATTTTGAAGACTGAAAGGAAGCCCCGCTATGGGAAGCAACACATTATTTCGTAAAATCAGTTCAATCGCCGTGGCGATTTTGCTTTTGATATATGTAGGCTACCAGATTTACAGAAGCCAATACACCGGCTTTAAAACGGAAACGGCCATGTACGCCGACCTTTCCGCATCCATCGACACCACGGGCTTTATTATCCGCAGTGAGGAGCTTGTGTACTCGCGGTACGACGGCGTTTTGAACTACACGCTCGACGACGGAGAGAAAACGGCGTTCGGCGGCACGGTAGCAGAGCTGTACCCCGCGGAAGAGGACGCCGCCGCACACAACCGCATGCTGCGCATCGACGAGGAGCTTACGCGGCTAGCCGTGCTGGAGAACCCCACGGAGGTCGCGTCCTCGAACCCGAAGAACATCGGCAGCCAGATCAATAAAACGGTCACAGGGCTGCTTTCCGATTTGAAATCCGGTGCGTTTTCGTCGATCTCGAACGATAAAAACGACCTGTACCTCTTGATGGGCCAAAAGCAGATTGTGACGGGCGCGGAGGATTCCGCGAGCTATGTGGCGCACATTGAGAATTTGAAATCGGAACGTGCAACGCTGGAGACGACGACCTCTTCAAGCACCGGCACGGTAACGTCGCCGGCTTCCGGTTATTTTATCCATACGGTGGACGGCTACGAAAACGCGGTGGACACCGACGATGTGGAGCAGCTGACCGTAAGCGATGTGCGTGCGCTGGAAGAAGGCGAAGCGGGCAGCAATGCGGACAGCACGGTCATCGGCAAGGTGGCAAAGGAATTCAACTGGTACATTGCGTGCATCATCGATGAAAACGACCTTGTGCGGCTTGACCGCACGACGAATGTGAAGGTGGAGATGCCGTTTGCGACGGCGGAAACAATCCCGGCCGAGGTCGTGAAGATCAATAGGGACGAAGCGAGCGGGGACGCAGTGGTCATTTTGAAGTGCTCTTACATGAACACGGACCTTGCCGCCGCGCGCAAAGAGCCGCTGCGCATCGATTTACAGTCGTATGCCGGTGTGCTCGTGAACGAAAAGGCCATCCACTTTGCGGATGTGACCGTGACGGATACGGACACGGACGGCAATGTGACGGAGCATGTGGAACAGAACGTGAAGGGTGTTTACATCAAGTCCGGCAGCCGCGTGCGCTTTGTACAGGTATTCTCCGATGCGACGATCGACGGCTATGCCGTGTGCAAGCTGAACCTTTCCTCCTCGGAAAAAGAGCAGCTCGTCACCTCGAGAACGATACAGCTTTACGATGAAGTCATTGTGGAAGGGACGGATCTTTATGACGGAAAAATGCTTTGAGGAGCGTTTTAGGGACGTAGAGGAAAACTATAAGGTCATCACGAACCGCATTGCGGAGGCAGCGGTGCGCTCCGGCAGAAAGCCCGAGGACGTCACGTTTCTTGCGGCGACGAAGACCGTGCCGGCGGAGGTCATCAACCACGCCATCGGCTGCGGCCTGCGCTTCATCGGCGAAAACCGCGTGCAGGAATTCATGGACAAATATGAAAAGATCGATTGGGACAAGGGCGTTTCCGGCCAGATCATCGGGCGCTTGCAGACGAACAAGGTGAAATATATCATCGATAAGGTCGACTGCATCCAGTCGGTAGATTCCGTAAAGCTTGCAAAGGAAATTTCCCGCCTTGCGGAGAAAATAGGCCGCAAAATGCCGGTGCTCATTGAAGTGAATATCGGCGGGGAAGAAAGCAAGGGCGGCATCGAAAAAGCTGCGTTGCCCGAGTTATTGGAAGAAATTGCCGTGCTGCCGGGCATTCAGGTGAACGGATTGATGGCAATTCCACCAATTTGTGCGGAAAAATCCGCGCTATGCAATTATTTTTCCCAAATGCATCAATCTTTTATTGACATCCGCGCCAAAAAAATAGATAATGTATTTATGAATTGCCTTTCGATGGGTATGTCTTCCGATTACGCGGAGGCCATCGAGTGCGGCGCCACTATGGTGCGCATCGGCTCTTCGCTTTTCGGTCCGCGCGATTACACGCGCTGACCGACCCTGTTATGCAGAAAATGGAGGTATAATATATGGCAGGCATTGTAGAGAAGCTTCAGAAAATGTGGAACCCGCCCGATGACGAGTATGATGAATACTACGAGGACGAGGCCACGGAGCCCACGGCAGACAGCCGCGAGGAGCAGCCTTCCGCACGCCGTTCGTTCTCCTCTTCAAGCTCGAACCGCGTTGTGAACATTAACCACGCACGCGCAGGCGCACAGGTGGTTGTGTTTAAGCCGAACTCTTTCCGTGACGACACAAATAGCATTGCGGATGAAATCAACCAGGGCCATACGGTCGTTGTGAATTTTGAAGAGACGAACGCGGGCGAGGCGCGCTATATTCTGGCGTTCCTCAGCGGCGCTTCTTACGCGAACCACGGCGAGGTGAGACCCATCGCCGCGAAGACGTATATTTTCACGCCTGCGGGCGTGAGCCTGAGCGGTGCGGAGATTCGCGATGATCTTGCACAGAACGGCGTAACGTTCTGATATGGCCGCACAGGAAGACAAGCTTTTTGAAGCGAAAATAGAGGATTGCCTGCGCCTTGGCGAAAAAAGGCCGGCGTTTTTGGGCTTTTTGGATCTTTCCGAGCGCGCGTATGCAGAAGAATATTTGCGCCGTGCACATGCGGAAAATTACCGATTTTTCGGTGGTTTTCCCGAAGCGGAACGAACGGTTTTGGGTGTGTTTCCGGATTATATAGAGCCCTTAGATGAGGAGTTCCCGGTGACGGGGCTCACGGTGAAGTTTCGCCGGCAGGATGCGCTTTCACACCGCGATTTTATGGGCTCATTTCTGGCACAGGGTGTGGTGCGTGCATCGCTCGGCGATATTCTGGCCGAAGAAGGGCGCGCCGTGCTGTTTGTGAAAACAGAGCTTGCGCCGCACTTTCTTTCGCAGATTGATAAGATCGGTCGGGTGGGGGTGCAGATTACAAAGGGCTTTACAGATCCGCTGCCGCAGGCGCACAGCTTTCAGCCGATGGGCGGCGTGGTCGCTTCGGAACGCTTAGACTGCTTGGTTGCCTTTTTGGCGGGCACCGGCAGGGAAAAAGCCGCGCAGATGGTGCACGCGGGTTTGGTTTCCGTCAACCATAGGGAGACAGATTCCGTTTCGCACCGTATAAATGAAGGAGACATCATCTCCATACGCCGCTGTGGGCGATTTATTGTTGATATGCTCGGCCCGGTCACGAAAAAGGGCCGTTTATCTGTGAAATGCAGAAAATACATATAGGAGGCTTACACACATGTTATCGATTAAAGACATCAATGAAGTCAGCTTCAGAAAATCAAATTTTTCCGGTTACAATTCTGATGATGTCGATCAGTTTATTGATGAAGTTTTGGAGACCGTAACGGCGCTCACAAAGGAAAACGCAGAGATTAAAACGCGCAAGACGGATGATTCCGCCGCTGTGCAGCAGTTACAGGCGAAAAACGCCGAGCTGCAGGAGAAGCTTTCTATTTTGGCTGCAAAAATTGAGTCTTACCGTGCAGAGGAAGACGGTATTAAGGACGCAATCCTCAGCGCACAGCGCCTTGGTAATGCTTCCATCCGTGAGGCAAAGGCGAAGGCCGAGAAGATTGTGAACGACGCAAACGCGAAGGCGGACGCTCTTGTAAAAGATGCGAAGGGCCGTTCCGAAACGCTTGTGAAGTCCTATGAAAAGCAGATCGCCGCAAAAGAGAAAGAGCTGGAGAACATGAAGCGCGAGGTGACAAACTTCCGCGCTTCGCTCTACGGCATCTATAAAGAACACCTTGCCGTGATTGAGAAGATTCCGACGTTTGACCTGCCGGAGGAAGAGCAGGAGGAAAAAGCGCCCGCGGAGGAACCGACGCCGGTATATACCGAGCCCGAAGTGATTGAGGAGCCGGAAGAAGAGATCCCGGTGCCTGCAGCACAGCAGGTCGAAGAGAAACCCGCACCGGCCCCCGCAGAGCCGAAGCCCGCTCCCGCACCTGTCCCGGAGCCGATCCCCGCACCGGCGCCGGTACAGCCGCAGCCTGTTTACGACAAGGACTCCTACATTAAGGAGCAGTTCAGCGGCATCGGTCTTGATCTGAACGCTTACGCCGACATCCCGGAATCTTTGCAGAAAGAAAAGGAGGCCCTTTTCAGCACGCTGGAGTTTGGCGTTGAAGACGAAGGCGACAAGAAAAAGGGTAAATTTAAGAGAAGATAAAACCAGCAGAAAGGCACGGATCAATATATGGATTACAAAAGCACATTGAACCTCCCCAAGACCGACTTTGCCATGCAGGCCGGCCTACCGAAGCGCGAGCCGGTAATGCTCGAAAAGTGGTATGAAGACAAGGTTTACGAGACCGTTCTCGAAAAGAACGACGGTAAGCCGCTTTATGTTCTGCACGACGGTCCTCCGTATGCAAACGGCGATATCCACCTCGGCACGGCGCTGAATAAGACGCTGAAGGACTTTATCGTTCGCTACAAGAATATGTCCGGCTTTAAGGCACCGTATGTTCCTGGCTGGGATACCCACGGCTTGCCGACCGAGCTGAAGGCCAGAAAGAAAGCGGGCGTTTCGAATTCCACTGCAATCTCCGACATCGAGCTGCGCAAGCTCTGCCGCGAGTTTGCCCTCGGCTACCTCGATGAGCAGCGCAACTCCTTCAAGCGTCTTGGCGGCATCGGTGAATGGGACAACCCGTATGTCACCCTGCGCAAGGAATTTGAAGCAAAGCAGATCGAGATCTTCTCCGAAATGGCGACGAAGGGCCTCATCTATAAGGGCTTAAAGCCGGTTTACTGGTGCCCGGAGTGCGAGACTGCACTGGCGGAAGCCGAGATTGAATACGCAGAGGATCCCTGCCATTCCATCTATGTGAAGTTCCGCGTGACGGACGACAAGGGCCTTTTGACCCCGATGGGCGCAGACCTGAGTAAGACCTACTTCGTAATCTGGACGACGACGACCTGGACGCTCCCCGCGAACGTCGCGATTTGCGTCGGCCCGGAATTTGAATATGCACTTGTAAAGTCCGGCGACGAATACTATGTGATGGCAACGGCCCTGACCGAATCTGCCATGCAGGCGGCGGGCAAGACCGATTACGAGATCCTTGGCACCTTAAAGGGCAGCGACCTTGAGTATATGAAGACGGCGCACCCGTTCATCGACCGCACATCTCTCGTCATCGTGGGCGATCACGTTACGTTGGAAAGCGGTACCGGCTGCGTTCACACGGCTCCGGGCCACGGCGTCGAAGACTATGACGTCTGCCACAATCACTATCCCGAAATTCCGATCGTTGTGCCGGTGGACAGCCATGGCAAGATGACCGAGGAAGCGGGCCAGTTTGCAGGCCTGACGACCGAGGAAGCGAACAAGGCGATTGCACAGCACCTTGAAGATACAGGCGCACTGTTCGCTTTACAGAAGATCATCCACCAGTATCCGCACTGCTGGCGCTGCAAGAAGCCGGTTCTGTTCCGTGCGACCGAGCAGTGGTTCTGCTCCGTGGACGCTATCAAGGATCAGGCGATTGAAGCCATCAAGGGCGTAAAGTGGATCCCGGGCTGGGGCGAAGACCGCATTTCCTCCATGGTCCGTGACCGCAACGACTGGTGTATCTCCCGTCAGCGTCGCTGGGGTGTGCCGATTCCGATTTTCTACTGCAAGGACTGCGGCGAGCCGCTCATCGAGAAGGACGCGATGCACGCAGTTTCCGAGCTGTTCCGCGCAGAGGGCTCCGATGCTTGGTACATCAAGGAAGCGGAAGAAATTCTGCCTGCAGGCACAAAGTGCAAGAAGTGCGGCTGCACCTCCTTTACAAAAGAGCGTGACATCATGGACGTTTGGTTTGATTCCGGCGTGACCCATGCTGCCGTTTGCGATACACGCGATTATCTCCATTGGCCGGCTGATTTGTACCTTGAGGGTGCAGACCAGTACCGCGGCTGGTTCCAGTCTTCGCTGCTTACGTCCATTGCATGGCGAGGCAAAGCGCCGTACAAGGCTGTCGTCACACACGGCTGGGTCGTGGACGGTCAGGGCAGAAAGATGAGTAAGTCCCTCGGCAACGGCATTCTGCCGCAGGAGATTGTGGATAAGTACGGCGCAGATATCCTGCGTCTGTGGGTCGCTTCTTCCGACTACCATGCCGATATCCGCATCTCCCCGGAAATCCTCAAACAGCTTTCCGACGCATACAGAAAGATCCGCAACACAGCACGCTATATGCTCGGCAACCTTTCCGATTTTAATCCGGATACCGACAGTGTAGAGGTCTCTGAGATGTTTTCCATCGATAAGTGGGCGCTGAACCGTTTGGATCGGCTGATGGTGAAGGTGCGCGAGGGCTATGAGTCCTTCGAGTTCCACCAGGCTTACCACGCCATCCATAACTTCTGCGTTGTGGATATGTCGAACTTCTATCTCGACGTCATCAAGGATCGTCTGTACACCGAGAAGAAGGACTCCGCTGCACGCCGCGCCGCGCAGACTGCGATGTATATCATCCTCGATGCGATGACCCGCCTGGTCGCGCCGATCTTGGCGTTCACCTCCGACGAAATCTGGCAGAGCATGCCGCACGCTTCCGATTGCGATGCACGCCACGTTGTTTACAACGAGATGCCGAAGCCGACGAGCGAAAAGTACGGCATCGACGTGACGGAAGAATTCATCGCACGCTGGGATAGAATCCATGCAATCCGCGATGTTGTGAAGAAGGCGCTTGAAAACGCACGTGCAGAGAAGACGATCGGTGCATCGCTCGATGCGAAGGTCACGCTGTTCTGCACCGGCGAGCTGTATGCGTTCCTCAAGTCTGTGGAAGACGAGCTTGCAACCGTGTTCATCGTATCTCAGGTCGAGATCGTGGACGGCGAGGGCGGCACACTTTCCGACGATGCACTTGGCCTCTCCGTGCAGGTCGATAAGGCAGAAGGCTGCAAGTGCATGCGCTGCTGGACATATTCCTCCACGGTCGGCAAAAATCCGGCATACGTGGATCTGTGCGAGCGCTGCGCAAAAGCACTTTCCGAATAATTTCGGACACATTGAATTTGCTTTAAACGGTACGTGCTTAATGACGCCGTGCTGTTGAATAATTGAACCGAACCAAGGTGCAAACCGGTTTTGCCCGGCTTGCGCCTTTTTCGGGTTATAAGGGGATATTTCTTTTGTCCATTCTCATTCTTTTGCTGATCGCCGTGCTGACAGCTGTCGATCAGTTTATAAAAATGACGGTTATCACAAACTTAAAGCCCATTGGCAGCGTGACGTGCATTCCGGGCCTTTTGGAGTTCCGTTACCTTGAAAACAACGGCGCGGCATTCGGCTTTTTTGCCGGGCTTTCGTGGCTTTTGATCATACTGACGATAGGGCTTATGGCAGCGTTGCTCGTGTTTTTGTTCCGCTATAAGCACCACACATGGATGTCGCGCACGTCGTGCGTGCTCATCATCGCGGGCGGCATCGGTAACCTCATTGACCGTTTTATTTTCGGCTATGTGGTCGATTACATCCATGTGCTGTTTTTTCCGTATGTGTTCAACTTTGCAGACTGCTGCGTGGTGGTCGGTGCGATTTTGTTTGCCGTGTGGTACTTATTCTTTAAAGACAAAAAAGAAGCGGCAGATAAAAAAGTGAACGAGCCGACGGAAACGACTGCCGACGGGGTCGGGAAATAAGTATGGCGGAGCTGCATGAGATTGAGGTCACAGCGGCGGGCCAGCGCGCCGATAAACTGATTGCGGAGGCGCTGCCGGAGCTTTCCCGCTCTGCGGTGCAGAATTTGATCCGCGACGGGCATGTGACCTGCGATAATAAGATTGTGCAGAAAAGCACGAAGCTTGCGCCGGGGAGCGTTTTGTGCGTGGAGATTCCCGAAGCGCGCCCGCTCGACGTGAAGGCGGAGAACATTCCGCTTGACATCGTATATGAAGATGACGACCTACTTGTGGTGAACAAGCCGAAGGGTATGGTGGTGCATCCGGCAGCGGGCAATTATGACGGCACACTTGTGAACGCGCTGCTGTACCACTGCGGCAATTCGCTTTCGGGCATCAACGGCGTGATTCGCCCGGGCATTGTGCACCGCATTGACAAGGATACGAGCGGGCTGCTCATCGTCGCGAAGAACGACACCGCGCATCGGCACTTGGCGGAGCAGATCAAGGCGCACAGCTTTACGCGCGAATACCGCGCCGTGGTGTACGGGAAAATTCGCGAGGACGGCACGGTGGATGCGCCCATCGCACGTCATCCGCAGGACAGAAAGCGCATGGCGGTACAAAACACGCCGAACGCGAGAAACGCCGTGACGCACTATTTTGTCACAAAAAATTTTACGGGATTTACGCAGCTGCGCCTGCGCCTTGAGACCGGACGCACGCACCAGATCCGTGTGCACATGGCGTATATCGGGCATCCTGTCGCGGGCGACCCGGTCTACGGACCGAAAAAAGTCATCACGCAGCTGCATGGGCAGTGCCTGCACGCGGGGCTCATCGGGTTCATCCACCCGCGCACGGGCGAATATATGGAGTTTGAAGCGTCGCTGCCGCCATATTTTACGGATTTTGTGAAGACGCTGCACGCGGAGGACGAGTAAGACGGATAAAAGCCCAGCTGGATGCTGGGCTTTTATCCAATATTAATGAAATTTCAGATATTTGACAAATAGAAGTGATTTTTGTTTCAATTCGATTCATTTTGTTATATGAGACGGGATAATACTTGAAGAATATATGCAAATAAATTACATATATTAAAGCGATTTGAGGAAAGCAGCAATCTTAAAATGTAGCGTGCGGCAGAAAACACACAGTTTAATGGCAAAAAATATAGAATTAATACTGAAAGGAATTAAACAGGTGAATTTGTGCGATTAAATAAAATAGAGGGGGTGTAAATGCCGAAAAGTACAAAATAATTGCATAAATTTGAATCGAGCCTTATTAAATTAGTTAAAAACATTGGGGTGAAGTTACATGTTTGCGCATGAACGTCAATATCTGTAGCAAGAATTGCTTTTTCGTGGGAAGAAATGTGCCATCTTGACAGCGTAGCTATTAGAGGATATACTATAATATAATTAATTGTGATTTAGCAGTTGTTTTATTTAGTGGGAAATAACTTTAGGAAGAAACAACGTGAAAATAATTTCTTTTGAGGATATTAGATTGTTACAAATCACACCTGAAATGTGTTTCGATTGGGCAGAGTCTACAATTTAGAAATTAAAAGCAAGCACTTTTACCTCCTAAAATTAGTATTAAGCCTTCGGATGGTGTGTTCTGTAATGTGATGCCAAGCATAATTTCTGTTAGAACGGTTGCAAAATGGGGGAATCAAAGTAGTAACCCGTTATCCAGAACGTACACCAAGTTTGCAGAGTGGGATTTTACTAATGGATGCAAATTCGGGAGAATTTCTTGCTTTGATGGATGGAACTTGGATTACTGCTATGAGAACTGGCGCGGTAGCTGCTCATTCTGTGTTGCTGTTTGCAAAAACTGGCTTTTCTACGATTGGCATCATGGGCCTCGGAAATGTAGTTCGTTCTACACTTTCAATATTGGCTGATAAGCTGCCAGACAGAGAACTTCATATTAAATTGTTAAAATACAAATCTCAAGAAGATTTGGCAATGCGGTTTGCAAATACGAAGAATTTCCATTTTTCTTTTGTAGATACACCAGAGGAGATGGTAAAGGTTCGGGCGTTGTGTTGTCCGGTGCAACTTATTTACCGAATGATGTATGCGAAGATAAATACTTCGACGAGGGTGTTTTGGTTCAGCCAATCCATACATTAGGATTTACAAACTGCGATTTGTTTTTTGATAAAGTATTTGCAGATGACTATGGTCACGTAAAGCATTTTAAGAATTTTGATAAGTTTAAACACTTTGCAGAGGTTTGTGATGTGGTAAATGAAGATAGTGTAGGTCGAGAAAATGATGCCGAGCGAATTTTGGTTTACAATATCGGTGTTTCAATTCAGGATGTCACGTTTGCGGCTGAAATATATCAGATGTTTGCAAAGAATGGTGTGATAGATCATTACATAATCCTAATTTTGATATGAAGGATCCAACAGATAAATTTTGGGTTTAAAGCTGCAATAGTTTTGATTGTTGCGATATTTAGTACCTATAAGTGATAACGTATTTGCGTTATGTTTTAAGATGTTAATAAAGGCCGTTGAGATGAACAACGGACTTTTCATAAACTTTTTTCGAGAGCTTTATAGTGAAGATTGTTCAAAGGTCAGAGAATACAAAAAGAAATTGAACAATTTTTGAGAAAGGAAAACGGAAATGACACTTACAAGGAGACAGTTTGATGTTTTGGAGACTTTAGCGGTTTCCAGAACGATGATGACACAAAGAGAGTTGGAAAAAGCGACCAAGCATAGCCTTGGCACAATTAACAAAGCGCTAAAGGAATTGATGGAGCTTGGTTATGTGGAAAACGGCGCTATCACAAATGCAGGTGTGAATGCCTTGGAACCCTACCGTGCAAAACGCGCCATCTTTATTGCGGCAGGATTTGGCTCTCGTTTAGTTCCTATTACATTCAACACCCCTAAGCCGCTGGTCCGTGTTCATGGCGTTCGTATTATTGACCATCTAATCGACGCTTGTTTAGAGGCTGGCATAAATGAAATCTACATTGTACGCGGCTATCTGGCGGACCAGTTTGACCAGCTACTCTACAAGTATCCGATGATCAAGTTCTTGGAAAACCCGGTTTACAACGAAGCAAATAACATTTCTTCTTCGATGGTAGCACGTTATATGCTGTCAAATGCTTATGTGTTTGAAGCAGATTTGCTGCTTTCCAATCCGAAAATTATCACAAAGTATCACTATACCTCCGACTTCCTCGCGATTAAGAAAGAGCGCACGGATGATTGGTGTTTTGAAGTTGAGGATGGCATCATCACGAAAGAAAAGGTTGGCGGCGTAGATTGCTGGCAGATGGTGGGAATTTCTTATTGGAATGAAAACGACGGCCATCGTCTTTCCCAGGATATTTCGGATGTTTATGCAGCACCGGGTGGCAAGGAGCGTTATTGGGAACAGGTTCCACTGGTTTACAAAAAAGATCACTATAAGGTTGAAGTTCGCGTCTGCAAAGATGAGGATATTGTCGAGATTGACACATTCCGCGAATTGAAGGCAATCGATAAGATTTACGATGTGTAATTTAGTGATGAGGAAAGAATGTTATGGTCAGGCGTTTTTGTAACACTTGTGGCTAAAAAAGATCAGGGCAGTTATGCGTTGATTTGCGTTTCATGAGGGGCGTTGCATAGCCATTGTAGCATAGTTTATCACAACAGCTGAAGCTAACGAGCGTATTATTTCCACAAAAAAGTTTTCATTTTATTGAAGAGACTTCTTTTTTGTGAATGGATAATTTGAGAAATGAATAGGAGGATGTTTTATGGCTTATGAAAGCACAGTAAGAAGAAATGTGCTGTTGAACCCGGGACCGTCAACAACAACAGACACTGTAAAATTTGCACAAGTAGTTCCAGATATTTGTCCCAGAGAAAAAGAATTTGCGGGGTTAATGAAGGGACTGAGGGAAGACTTAGTAAAGATTGTACATGGGGACTTGAGCAAATACACAAGTGTGTTATTCTGTGGGTCTGGAACTCTAAATATTGATGTGTGTATTAATTCGCTTCTCCCCGAGGGAAAGAAAGTTTTAATTGTCAACAATGGTGCCTACAGTACACGCGCTGTTGAAATATGTCAATATTATGGTCTCCCCTATATTGATTTGAAGTTTTCTGTAGACCAAAGACCGAATCTTGAACAGGTTGAAGAAGCGCTAAAATGTAATCCGGATATTGGCCTTGTACATACAACTCATAATGAAACGGGAACAGGCATTTTGAATCCTATTCGTGAAATTGGTGAATTGGCGCATCGATACGGTGCAATTTTTACAGTTGACACAACTTCTACTTATGCTATGCGCCCAATCAATATCGAAGAGGACAACATTGATTTCTGTATGGCTTCTGCACAAAAAGGATTAATGGCAATGACTGGCTTGTCTTTTGTTGTGGGAAACAGGTCGATTATTGAACAATCTAAGGAATTTCCAAAGAGATCCTATTACTGCAATTTATATCTTCAATACGACTTTTTTGAAAAGACAGGGGAAATGCACTTCACGCCTCCAGTACAAACGATTTATGCAACAATTCAAGCCTTGAAAGAATACTGGGAAGAAGGAGAAAGTGCAAAGTGGGCTCGACATACACGGGTATTTAATGCAATACATGCTGGGTTAGATGAACTTGGTTTTAAAGATGTAATTAAGCGAGAGTGGCAGTCTGGCCTTGTTGTTTCTGTTATCTATCCAGATGATCCAAACTGGGATTTTGAAAAAGTGCATGATTATTGTTACAAACGTGGCTTTACAATTTATCCGGGAAAAATTTCAACTACAAATACGTTCCGTTTGTGTGCATTAGGAGCTATTGATGAGAGCGATATAAAGAGATTTTTTGAAGTCTTTAAGGCTGCGCTGGTATTTTATAATGTTAAGGTGCCAATTCAATATGATAATTAATAAAAGGAGATTAATATGAAGACAGTTTATACATGCTTCTGTACAGATATTATCCACGAAGGCCATTTAAACATTATTGACCAAGCGCATAAATATGGAAAAGTGGTGGTTGGCGCGTTAAGTGATGCTGCATTGATCCGATACAATAAATTTCCAACCGTTTCCTTGAAAGATCGAGTAAAACTTTATGAAAGCTTGGATGGCGTAGATGAGGTTGTGGTTCAAGATAGTGTGATGTACGATGATATAATCAACGAACTGCACCCAGATTATGTTGTGCATGGTGATAACTGGAAAGAAGGACCAGAGGCAACGATTCGTGAAAATGTTATTGAACTCTTAAAAAAATATGGTGGTGAGTTGATTGAGGTATCATATACATATAATTCCCATGTTAAAAAAGTGGATCGACAGCTGAAAGAAAAATTGTCCATGCCGGAGTATCGTCGGAAGAGATTGAAGCAGTTAATTGAGATCCGACCTATTGTAAAAGCTATGGAGGTTCACAATGGCCTTACGGGTTTGATTGTTGAAAAAACTGTTGTAGAAAGCAATGGAAAATTAGATCAGTTTGATGCGATGTGGATAAGTTCTCTCTGTGATTCTACAGCTAAGGGTAAACCAGATATCGAGCTTGTTGATATGACATCACGTTTTCGTACCATAGATGATGTGACGGAGGTAACAACCAAGCCTATTATTTTTGACGGTGATACTGGTGGACTTACGGAACATTTTGTATATACGGTTCGTACTCTTGAGAAAATGGGAGTTTCTGCTATTATTATCGAGGATAAGACTGGTTTAAAAAAGAATTCTCTTTTTGGTGCGGAAGTTCAGCAGACGCAGGATACAATTGAAAATTTTAGTGCGAAAATTTCTGCAGGAAAGCAAGCACAACTTACGGATGATTTCATGATTATTGCTCGTATTGAGAGTCTAATTCTCGAACAGGGTATGGAGGACGCTTTGAAACGAGCAGAGGCATTTGTTAATGCTGGAGCGGACGGTATTATGATTCACAGCCGTAGAAAAGAACCAGATGAAATTTTGGAGTTCTGCGATAAGTTCCGTATTAAGGATAAGAAAACGCCAATCGTTGTTGTTCCTTCAAGTTTTAATACTATTACGGAGGAAGAACTTGCTGCTCATGGTGTCAACATCGTTATCTATGCAAATCAATTGACCAGAAGTGCATTCCCGGCAATGCAGAAAACGGCAGAGGATATTTTAAAGTATCATCGTGCGAAGGAAGTTGATGATCGGCTAATGTCCATTAAGCAGATAATTACGTTAATTGATGAAATTTGAGGTAAACTATGAAAGTAGAGAAACTTGTTGAAATCATTGGGGCGGATTTTTATACAGGTGTCCCTGATTCGCAGCTGAAGGCACTGTGTGATTACCTGATTAAAGAGTATGGAATTGATCAGAAGCATCATATTATTGCTGCAAATGAAGGCAATTGTGCTGCGCTTGCTGCGGGGTATCATCTTGCAACCGGTAAAACTCCTGTAGTGTATATGCAGAATTCTGGGGAAGGTAATATTATCAATCCGGTTGCATCCTTGTTGAATGATGAGGTCTATGCGATTCCGATTATATTTATAGTTGGTTGGAGAGGCGAACCGGGTATTCACGATGAGCCGCAGCATATTTATCAAGGGAAAGTTACTATTAAGTTGTTGGATGACATGGGTATCAAATCTTTCATCATTGATAAAGATACGACTGATGAAGAGGTAGAGTCTGCTATGCAGAAGTTTAAGACAATTCTTGCTGACGGAAAAGATGTGGCTTTTGTTATTCGTAAAGGCGCACTTTCTTATGATGAAAAAGTGATGTATGAGAATGATAACACGATGAGTCGGGAAGAAATTATCCAGCATATAGTGAATGTCAGCGGAGAAGATCCCATTATAAGCACCACTGGAAAAGCCAGTCGAGAACTGTTTGAAATACGTGCGGCCAATGGACAGAGTCACAAATATGATTTCCTGACGGTTGGCTCTATGGGGCATAGCAGCAGTATTGCACTTGGCATTGCGATCAATAAACCGGATACGAGAGTGTGGTGTATCGATGGTGATGGTGCAGTTTTGATGCATATGGGTTCAATGGCTGTTTTGGGAGCCGGTGCGCCAAAGAATATGATTCATATTGTCATTAACAATGGTGCGCATGAGACGGTTGGCGGCATGCCTACAGTTGCCTCTAAAATTGATCTTGTAGCTATTGCAAAAGCATGTGGATATCCTAATGCGGTGTGTGTTGATAATTTTAAGGATTTAGATGACGAGCTGGAGATTGCAAAGTCTCGGAATGAGCTCAGTTTCATTGAAGCGAAGTGTGCTATTGGTGCAAGAGATGATCTCGGACGTCCCACAACGACTGCTTTTGAGAATAAAGAGAACTTTAAGGAATACTTGAGAACTCTTGGATAACATTTAATCGTGCAGATTCTATTAAGGTGAGCCAAAACCGGAATACGGGATGTCTTTCATTCGTCTGTAATAGAAATACTGGGCGACACCGGCTGTTTCTGGTTCATGAGTCTGGCACGGAGCCTGTCGTGCGCGTCATGGTATGTTATGGTTTGGCATTCTTACTGAATTCTCTACACCATTTAGAGATGCTGGCTTTGAATACGCTATACTCTGCAGTGATATTTTTGCTAGGTATGTCCTTCTTCCTCGTGAAGACGTACAATCTTCTTTTTAAATTCTAACGTGTAACTTTGTGGCATAAGTAAATACCTCTTTCCTTATATAAGATTGATTATATCTTATTAACCTCTACTGTTACAACTATAGTTTATCACAACACTCTAGGGCTCGACCTGCTCAAATCGAACGCTGCAATAAGGGGACGGCTGACAGTCTTACTCGTGGACGTATAAGTCCAAAGAGGTGATGGTTAACCTGTTGCTCCTCTTTACTGAGGCTTAGGCATAAGACGGATAAAAGCCCAGTCAGATACTGGTCTTCCAACTGATATTTGTCGTAATAGGGGGAGCGCTTGTGCGCGCGGGAAGTCAACGGACAATTTTACTGTTCGCGCTGTTTTTAATGGCGTGTGCGGCGGTGATGTTCTGCGTTTCCTTTGAGAATACACCGCTTGAACCGTACAGGGTGACATCGACAGGGCAAAGCGAAGCAGCATTGAGCGCGCCGGCTGCATCCGCTTTAAGCGAAGAAAAAGTCAACATCAACACCGCGTCGAAGGAAGAGTTGATTGGCCTGAACGGCATCGGAGAAGTACTCGCCGACAGAATCATCGAATACCGCGAAGCAAACGGTGGATACAAAGATGTGCGCGAGCTCACGAATGTAAAAGGCATCGGCGAAAAGCTGCTTGAAAAACTGCTGCCGTATGTGACGGTGTAAACAAAAAAGGCATACGTTCCTGAAAACGGAGCGTATGCCTTTTGCTATACTTTTATACTTATTTCAAAACGACCTTATGGAAGACCTTTTTGCCTTTTTTGATGATGACATGGCCTTTTTCAAAGTCGGCTGCGGTGCAGGTCTTGGCGATATCGGTGACCTTTACGTCGTCGACGGAAACGCCGCCCTGCTGCACGAGGCGGCGGCCCTCACCCTTAGATGCGATGAGGCCGGCTTTCTGCATGAGGTCGAGAATGTTGATTGCGCCGTCGGTGAGGTCGGCTGCGGTGATCTCGGTGGTCGGCATGTTCTCGGAGTTTGCGCCGCTGCCGAACAGTGCGCGTGCGGCTTCCTGTGCCTTCCGGGCTTCCTCAGCGCCATGCACCATCTGGGTGAGCTCGAACGCGAGGATCTCCTTTGCGCGGTTCAGCTGGCTGCCTTCCCAGCTTTCCATCTTTTCAATCTCGTCAAGCGGCAGGAACGTCAGCATCTTGATGCACTTCAAAACGTCGCTGTCGTCTACATTTCTCCAGTACTGGTAGAAATCGAACGGGGAGGTTTTGTTCGGGTCAAGCCACACGGCGTTGCCGGCGGTTTTGCCCATCTTCTTGCCCTGAGAATCGGTGAGCAGGGTGATGGTCATGGCTGCGGCGTCCTTGCCGAGCTTTCTGCGGATGAGCTCCGTGCCGCCGAGCATGTTGCTCCACTGGTCGTCGCCGCCGAACTGTAAATTGCAGCCGTACTTCTGGAACAAGGCGTAGAAGTCGTAGCTTTGCATGATCATGTAGTTGAACTCAAGGAAAGAGAGACCCTTTTCCATACGCTGCTTATAGCACTCGGCGCGCAGCATGTTGTTGACAGAGAAGCATGCGCCCACTTCACGCAAGAGCTCGACGTAATTGAGCTTTAAGAGCCAATCGGCATTGTTGACCATGAGGGCCTTGCCGTCGGAGAAATCAATGAAGTTTTCCATCTGGCGCTTGAAGCAGGCGGCGTTGTGCTCGATGTCTTCCATCGTGAGCATCTTGCGCATGTCGGTGCGGCCGCTCGGGTCGCCGATCATCGTGGTGCCGCCGCCGATGAGGGCAATCGGCTTGTTGCCCGCCATCTGCAGGCGCTTCATTAAGGTCAGCGCCATGAAGTGACCGGCCGTAAGGCTGTCTGCGGTGCAGTCAAAGCCGATGTAGAACGTGGCTTCGCCGTTGTTGATAAGGTTGCGGATGCGCTCTTCGTCCGTGACCTGTGCAATGAGGCCGCGGGCCTGCAATTCTTCGTAAATACCCATGTTGTTTCGTTCCTTTCGATTTTCAGGTTTTGGGCTTTTGGGGCAATAAAAAAGCCCCCTTGATCTTCAAGGAGGGGAATTTTGAATATAAAAAACACCCTCACTTGATCTATGAGGGCGAACACGTTTCGTTTTGTGGTTCGCGGTACCACCTCAGTTTATTTCAGGCTCACACCTGAAACCTCAACGGGTACAAACATACCCTTGCGCTGTAACGTGCGCACACGGACTTTTTTACTGGGAACCCGTTCAAAAAGACAGCTCCGGAATGTATTTCGGCGTTTTTTCGCACCTGCTTACACCACCCGCAGGCTCTCTGTGCCGATGAAAACGCGTACTTCTTTCTTTCACAGCCATTGTGCTTATTATAGTCGGCGCTTTTCGGTTTGTCAAGCACCGTTTTTGATTTTTTCTACGGCGGCTAAAAGCTGCGCCTTTTTTTCTTCGCTCGTCACCCAGCGCAGGAGCATTTTGGTCGTGAGGTTTTCGGGGAGATCAAGTGCTTTCAAAACGCCTTGGCGCAGTGTGGCGCTGTTTACGCCGCCGGTGAGACCGAGAGACATGAGGTCTGCCGGGGTCAGGGGTTGAAAATCGGTTGTGCTGCCCCCAACGGAAGCGCCGGCTTCTTTTAAAATTTCCAGTAAAATTTCCGAGGAAATGCCCTCCACGCCGAGCTTGCCCTCTTTGGAAGGCGCCGCTTTGCGCTTTTCTTTGCCGTAAATATCCGGGATATACGCGTGGCGAATTTGATTTGACGGCACGAAAGACGTGATATATGCGCGGATCTGCCGACCGGCGTTGTCACTGTCCGTCAAAATGACGATGCCGCGCTCTTTGGCGAGCTTGCGGATGAAATCGCGCTTTTCAGCATCCTTGTAGATGCCAAAGCCGTTCGTTGTGACGATGATAGCGTCGGTCAGCGCGGAAAGCTTGCTTTTGTCATACCGGCCCTCGACGATGAGGGCTTCGTTCATGTGGATCATAAGAGCTCCTTTAGGCCACGCTGCCGCGGTGCGCAACGTACAAAAGCTGAGCGAAAAGCTTTTCGAGTGCGATTCTGTCCATGTTTTCACCGCCCGAAAGCTTGATGGAAAGATCGCAGTTGAGTAAAAGCGAAAGGCATTCACGCAGCATTTCGATGGAAAGGTCGCGCACGTCGCGCTCGGCATATTTTAATCTAAAATCGCGGCCGCGGTAATCGCCGTATTCCGTCGGCGCCATGGACGTTTTGCCCGCTTCGATTGCGGCGCGCACGCGGTACATGTCGATATAAGCGCTGCTTAAAACGGCCAGAATCGTGTACGGTTCTTCGCGCTGGGCCATCAGTTGATCAAGCAGCGCATACGCTTTGCTGTAATCGCCGCGCACGAGGGCATTGCTCAAGAGAAACACGGTTGTTTCCATGTTTTTCGTGACCGTTTTTTCCACCTGCTCGGCGGTGATCTCGCCGCCGCCCGCAAAAGCGCAGAGCTTTGTCACTTCGTTTGTGAGGGCGTTTAAGTCGTTGCCGACGTACTGCACGATGCGCTCGGCAAGCTTGCGGGAGAGCAGGCAGTTTGCCTTTTCGGCCTCGCGGCAGACGTATTTTTCAAGCTCATTGTCTTTCAGGCGCAGCGAGGGCAGGGAAAAGCCGCGCGTGTCGAGCTTCTTTAAAAACGTGCGCCACTTGGCGCTCTTTTTCGGGTCAATCTCGAGCGTGGGCAGATAAAGAATAAGCACGGTCGTTTCAGGAATCGTATCGAGCAATTCGTAAAGCTTATCGAGCTCCGCGGTGTTCATGGCTTCCACGTTGAGGTCGGAGACCGTGACGCACTTGCGCTCTGCCATAAACGGCATGGCGACAACGGCGTCCGCAATGCTGTCTACGGGCGCGTCGTGCGGGAATTCTTGAAAGTTGAATTCCGGGAAGTTGCCGTCCAGTTTTTTTAACAGGCGATTTAAATTGCGGCGCACGAGCAGCTTTTCGTCGCCGTACAAAAAGTAAAGGCTGCCGATTTGCTCTTTTGCAATCTGCTCCTTGAGTTTGGTTTCCGTGATCTCGGGCATAGTGTTTTCCTTTCGTTGCGGCTTAGCCGCCGTATACCGTGTACGTGCCGCGCTCGTCAAAATCGAGCCGGATGCTTTCGTGCTCCGTCATAAAGAGGTATGCGCCGGGCGAAAGCGAAGCTTCGGTATCCTCTATTATACCATTTGTTTTTAAAATCGTAAACGGGGCAGAGACCGCACTTTGCGGTTTTTCTGTCACCAAAATATCTGTGTCGTGGGAAAGCGACGTGCTGCGTTTCGTTTCAAGGTAAATTTCCGTGCCGTTTACGGTGAACGTGACGGTCTCGCCGCCGTCCGTGACCGTGAAGCTGCCGGAGGGAAGCACGCCGACATAACTGAAATCGTAAAACGCAGCGTTTTCCGCAGGATAATATACAGTGTCCGGCACGAGACTCTGCTTGACCTCGAAAAGCTGTGCAAGCTTTTCGGCGCAGCGGATGCTTTTTTCATCAGGCTGCACGTGTAAAAGGGTGATCTGTTCCGCACCGCTCGCGCGCAGGGCGGTCTCAACGGAAGCGGCATTTCCGCTGCACCCGAGCACCGCGGCGGAGGTGTTTGTGATAATCGCCGTGCAGGCGGCGTAATCGGTGCGGAAAACGACAAGACGTGCGGCGCTTTGGTTCAAAAGCGCGTTTGCACCCATGCCGCAAAGCAGGATGCACACCGCTAAAACGCATGGCAGCGCTTTATTTTTGCGGCGGTAGAGAAGCACGGAAAGCGTGAAGAAAAGGACGCAGATCACGACGGTTACGGGCAGATATTTGCCGGAGATACGCAGCGTACCGGGAAAGTGCTCTGCGATAAGCGTGATGATGAAATTCTGCGCCTTCACGCAAATGCCGCTTAAAAACACGAACGGCGCGGCGCACGGGGAGAGGGCGGGGACGGCGAGCAGCAAGGCGGCGATGAGCCCGAACCGCAGCAGCCACGCGGAAATCTCCAACACCAAAAGCGATGTGAGTACCGAAACGAATTGCACCGTGCCGTATAAATAAAGCTGCAGCGGCGCAGTGAAAAGCACCGCCGAAAGCGAGACGGAAAATGCGGAAATAAGCTTTGCAAGGTGCGCTTTCCGCTGCGGCTTGCGAATATTTTTCGTGACTGCTTTTGTGATGCGGGGCGCAAGCAGGATGATGCCGAGCGTCGCCGAAAACGAGAACAACAGGGAGACATCGCCCGCGCAGAACGGGTTTAATAAGCTCATGGTCAAAACGGCGACCGCAAGAGAGTTGAGCGGTTCCGCCTGGCGACCGAGAAGAATGCCGAAAAGCAAAATGAGCTGCATAATGCCGCTGCGCACCACAGAGGCCGAAAGCCCCGAAACGAACATAAAAAGCAGCGTAAACACCACGGAAACGAGCGCGGCTGGGCGGCGTTTCAGCCCGAGCAGACCCAGAAAACCAAGGGTGAACTGCGTTAAGATCGCCATGTGCATGCCGGATATGGCCAAAATGTGCGAAGCACCGGCCTTTTTGTAGGCGGAGACAAGCTCGGTTTCCATATCGTCCCGCAGGCCGAGCAGCATGGCGGAAAGTACAGAGCCTTCGGCTTTGGGGCAGTTTTCCAAAATCAAATTGTGAAAATGCGTGCGGATTTGGTTTACATAATATGAGAACGGGCGCTTTTCGGCAGGCGTGACCTGCACGGATTCGTAATCCGTGACATAGGCGGATAAGACCATGTTATCCACAAGCCACGAGGTGCGCGGGGAGAGCCCGAGGCTGTCTTCAAACGCGAAGAACTTCGCTTCGCACGTGACCGTGTCGCCAATCTCTGCCGGGAAAGCCTCGCTGTGGGAGAGGCGTACCGAAAAATCGACATCCTGTACAGGCTCGTCGATGTGCGTCACATGCAGCTTGTAATAGAACCGCCCGTTGCTTTTCGTGAGGAACGACTCTACGTTTCCGGTAACGGTATATGTGCCGCCGTCATAGCGCTCCGTGGGCAGCACGAATAGATTCATTGCAGCTGCAAACACCGCGAATGCGGCTGCGGTAGCGATGAGGGAAAGCACGAAATTCGGCCGTTGTCGATGCTGCTTAAACAGAAAAAGCAGAAAAACGGCGGCGAACAGCAAAACTGCCGAAACGGCGGCAAACGGCGCGCCGAAGAAAGAGGCGACAAACAGCGCCGCGAAAAAGGGGAAGCCGATGTGCACGGCCGGGCGGTCGATGTCGGGGTTCTCCATAAAAGCTCCTTACAGCAAAATTCTTACGATATCTTCGTAGCTTGCGGCTTCAAAGTTGGGCGGTATGGGAAGGGTGTTTGCTTTGCGATTAGGGTTATACCATAAGCTGTCTAAACCGGCGTTCTGCGCGCCTTTGATGTCTGCCGAAAGCGAATCGCCGATGACAAGACAGTTTTCGGTGCTCGCGCCCGGTATGCGCGCAAGGACATAATCAAAATATTTTTTATCCGGCTTTGCCGCGCCGATCTCATCGGAAATAAAGCAACCCTTCATAAAGGCCGTGACGCCGGAATTCTTGAGGCGACCGGGCTGCGAGATCGGATTTCCGTTTGTGGTGATGTAGAGGTCGTAACGCTCTGAAAGCGCACGTAGCATATCTAAAGCGCCCGGCAGCGGCGTGCCGGTTTTCGCTATGCCGGAGACATACAGGTCTTGCAAAAAATCGATGCTGACCGGTGTGAGCCCCGCGACCTCGAAGAAATCGACGAAACGGTTGCGGTACAGCTCCGCTTTGGTGCAGAGCTTTTGCTCAAAACGCCGCCACCAGCTTTCGTTGCAGTCGTTATAAAGGCGCAGAATCTCTGCGCTGTATGGCTTTTGCTTTGCAAGCCCCGATTGCTCGTACATATATTGAAATGCGAGCGGCATGTCCTTTTCAAAATCGATGAGCGTCTGATCGGCATCAAACAGCAGATTTTTATATTTTGTGTTCATTAAAGTCTCCCTCAAAGCAAAAAAATCCGATAGAAAAGGACGATGTGCAGTACGATGAAAACGGGCATGGAGATCACAAATTTCAGGTGTTTTGTTTTGTGGCGGATACACAGCATGGCGATAAATTCGCCGAGTGCGCCGCCTGCCGCACCGAGCAAAAGGAGCGTGCGCTCCGGGACACGCCACTGCTTTTTCTGTGCGCGGCGCTTATCGGTGACGGTCAGAACTGCGGCTGTGATATTGATGATACAATAATAGGTCAGCAGTGTGAACTGCACGGGTTCCAGTTTAAAATCCATCATATTTTCCTCGCTTGTCTCATACTTATGATTATCTTACCGCAAATCCGTTTGGCGGTCAAGGGAACGCAGAGAGAAAGGAAAAAGCGTATGATCGTAATTAAAAAGTATCATTATGTCATTGCGGTTTTAATTTTGGTTGCGGCCGTATTTCTGGCGATGAAAAGCGCGGCGGGACGGGAGAAAAACGCAGGGCCGCGTGCGGCTGAAAACTCCGTTGAAGTTGTATTCTCAAGCACTGCGCCGGAGCAGGAGGATAGCAACGCCGCAGAAACGAACGCAAAAGCAGAAGAACCGCTTGTCGGCGTGTGGATTCCGTACATGGCGCTCGATGTGACGGAGAAGACCGAAGAAGCGTTCAAGGAGAATTTTGATGCCAAGCTTGCGGCTGCGAAAAGCGTCGGCGCAAATGCGGTGTTTGTGCATGTGCGGCCGTTTGCGGACAGCCTGTATCCCTCGGAGTACGAGTCGTGGTCGCACCTTTTGACGGGCATGCAGGGGAAAGACCCCGGCTATGACCCGATGGAATACATGGTAAACGCCGCGCACGAGCAGAATATGCAGTTTCACGCGTGGATCAACCCGCTGCGCATTGCGAGCACGACAATCCCGCCGGAGCTTGACGAAAATGGATTTTATATGCAAAATTATGTAAATCACCCGGAATATTTTATGGCGTACAATAGCGGCATTTATTATAACCCCGCAAGCGCGTATATCCGCAACCGCATTGCGGACGGCGCAGCGGAGATCGCCGAAAAATACGACGTGGACGGCATTCATTTTGACGACTATTTTTACCCCACGGACGACGAAAGCATCGACGCCGAGCAGTACGCGGCGTATGTAAATGAAACTGAAGAGCCGCTCACGCTGCACGAGTGGCGCACCGCGAATGTAAACGCGCTCATCGCCGCCGTGTACAGCCGTGTGAAGGAAGCGAATGAAAATGTGCAGTTCGGCATTTCGCCGCAGGGCAATTTAGAAAACAACGAGATGATCAATGCTGACGTGTACACGTGGTGTGCGCAGGCGGGGTATATCGATTACGTTTGCCCGCAGCTTTATTACAGCTTTGAAAATGAAGCGCTGCCGTTTGAAACGGCGCTCCAAAATTGGTGCGCATTAAAGCGCCTGCCGAGCATCAAATTGTATATCGGGCTTGCGGTGTACAAGGCGGGCACGGATGCGGACAACGGCACATGGCTCAACACGACCGACACGCTCGCAAAGCAGATCGACCGCGCAAAGGAAGCGGGTGCAGACGGCGTGGTGCTGTACGCCGTAGACCACCTGACAGGCGAAAACGCCAAAGCCGAAATGGCGAACGCCGTGCCGGAGCTGGAAAGGTTTAAAGAAGCACAACAGAATTGACAGATTATATAAAATGTTCCACAAATTAAGAGAAAATATTGCACCTTGCCATCACTTTTGATATACTGAAGCTGCGGCTGATGTATGAAAAGCGGTGCAGAATGTGTCCGTCCCGCATTTGACTTGCTTGAAAAGTTCGACGTGGAAGACCTGTCGGCGGCTGCGGCGCAGTTTGACGGCGCACTCAGCTTATATGCAAAGGAATACGAAAAAGCAGGGCTCAAACCGAATGTGTTTGACAGCATAGAGGCGTTTGAAAAAATGTACCTCGGTTGAGGTGGATTTCAAAAGGAGAAGGAAAATGAAACGGGCGATACGGGTTTTGACGGTTATATTGGTCGCATTGGAAGCGGTTTTGCCGTTTGGATTTTTCATATGCCGGGCTTTTGGATACTTCTTTGAGCCGTTCAGCTACACGGTGTATGCGTGGATTTTGGCGGCTTTCTCGGCAGACGTTCTGGTGCTGCATATTTTCGGAAAAGAGGAAACCAGCAGTAAGCTCTGCCTTTTATCGGCACCGCTTTCTATGCTAACACTGGCTGTATATGAATACGTGCATACCTTTTTGCTGACCGCCTGCAATGAAATATCCGGTGTGATCGCGCTGACGGTCTATATCATTTGCAGTATAACGCTGACCGTGGTGTACGGGAAGCCAAAGTGGGCGGAGATCTTGATCTCCGCGCTATCCATATTGCTGACAGCATTCCTTTTGTTCTGCGGTTTGATCTTTTTCCTCCCGGAGAATACGGCAAGGCAAGTCGTCACGTCACCGAAAGGAACGTACCAAGCAGAGGTGTTCGACCGCGACGGCGGCGCGGCCGGCGGTGCAACGATCGTGCGTGTTCGTAATACGGGCAGTTTGAATTTACTGATCTATAAAGTGAGTGCCATGCCAAAGCAAGTGTATAACGGACATTGGGGTGAGTTTTATGACATGCAGCTCACATGGAAAGATGAGAAACATCTCGTCATTACAAAGCGGGCGGAATATACTTCGGGGGAAGAATTCACGGACATCGAGATCGATTTGAATACGGTCGAATGAGACGGTTATTTCAGCCGGGTGCATCGAAAAGTGTTGCGCCCGGTTTTTTGTGCGCGAGTAAACTGAATTTTTTGTGAAAAAGCCGTCTTTGGCTTTAAAATTGAAAAAAGCTGTGCTATAATACGAATACGAAAGCATATTTATGCAACTATACCTTTTGAAAATTCGGTTTTAAACTATTTCAGGAAGGAAAATTTCAGAGATGAATAATCATTTTTTTGAACAGAAGGACTGCGGCTTGCAGGCGTTCTGGAGCAGCACGCCGCAGTTTAAAACGGCACGCGTTTCCGCACACCTTGTGTTGCCGCTTACCACGCCGGAAAATGCGGCTTTATATGCACTCGTCCCGAATATGATCTCCCGTGCGACGCGCGAATACCCCGATTACACGCAGTTCGGCAAGCGCCTTGCGGAGCTGTACGGCGCTTCGGTGCAGCCGGGTGTAACGCGTGTGGGCGATAACCAGATTTTAACGCTTGCCGCAGCCGGCATTGCGAACCCGTATGCGTTCGACGGCGAAGATGTGCAGCAGGCGCTTTCCGAAATGCTGGAGAGCATTCTGTTCACGCCGCTGTGCGACGAAAACGACCTGTTCCCGGAGGACGGTTTTTTGCAGGAGCAGCGCCAGCTTTTGGAGACGCTTGACGCGGAATATAACGATAAGGCGACGTATGCCATGCAGCGCTGTGTGCAGACCATGTTTGCGGGCGAACCCGCAGGTGTGCCGCGCATCGGTACGCGCGAGGCGATCTTGAATGCGACCCGCGAGGGTGTGAAAGCGGCGTGGGAGTATGCCGTAAAGCACGCGCAGATCTGCCAGTTCACAATCGGCGACGGTGCGGACGACCGCTTTGCGCAGCAGCTTATAAAGCGCCTCGGCATGCGCGACGCGGTGTCCATTGAAACAAAGCGCCACACAGCATCGGGAGACGTAAAGCGTGTGACGGAAGAAATGCCCGTTGTGCAGTCTAAGCTCGTCATGGGCTTTGCCATCGGCACCACGCCGGAAGAGCGCCTTGCGGCAAAGCTGATGTCCGTTGTGCTCGGCGGCACACCGAGCAGCAAGCTCTTTATGAACGTGCGCGAAAAGCAGAGCCTTTGCTACTACTGCGCCGCGCGCCACGATACGCCGAAGAACGTCATGTTCGTGCAGAGCGGCGTGGAGACCAAAGACCTCGACCGCACGGAAGAAGCGATTTTAAAAGAGCTCAACAATATGAAAAAGGGCAATATCACGGACGATGAGATTCTCTTTGCAAAGCTCGCCATGTGCAACAGCTACAACGCCGTGGCAGATTCCGCGGCATCCATGGAGACGTGGTATCTCAGCGGTATGCTGCAGGGCAAGCTCCACACGCCGGAGGAATATGCGAAGTGTATCATGAACATCACGAAGGACGAGATCGTCAGCGCCGCCGAGCGTGTCACGCTCGATACGGTCTATAAGCTGAAAGGAGCGGCAAAATGAGCGCAGAAATGAAGAATACCCTTGTGGAAAGCAAACTTCTTCGGGACGGCTACCGTTGCGTCAAACACGCAAGCGGCCTGACCGTATTTATATACCCGAAAGCGGAAATGCGCAGTACGTATGCGGTGTTTGGCACGCGCTACGGCTCCATCGATAAGGTCTTTAAACGCAGCGATGAAGCGAAGGCAGAGACGACACCCGCGGGTATCGCGCATTTTTTGGAGCACAAGCTTTTTGAAAGCGAAGACGGAGACGCATTCGGCCGCTATGCCGAGATCGGCGCTTCCGCAAACGCGTATACGTCCTTTGAGACGACGCGCTACCTGTTCTCCTGCACGGAAAACGCAGAGCAGGCGCTGGAGATTTTGCTCGACTTCGTGCAGTCCCCGTATTTTACAAAGCAGACCGTTGAAAAAGAGCTCGGCATCATCGGCCAGGAGATCAAAATGTATGACGATGACCCGCAGTGGCGCATGATGTTCAGCCTGCTGCGTGCCATGTACCACACGCACCCGATCAAGGACGACATTGCGGGCACGGTGGAGAGCATTGCGGAAATCACCCCGGAGTACCTTTACCGCTGCTACAACACGTTCTATAACCTCAACAACATGGCACTGTGCGTCTGCGGCAACTGCACGGAGGAGGAAGTCCTCGCGCTGTGCGACAAAATGCTGAAAAAGAGCGAGCCCGTTGAGGTGGAACGCGTTTTTGAAGAGGAGCCCGATACCATCGTGCAGCCGCTCGTCGAAGAAAAGCTGCCTGTGGCGTGCCCTATGTTCCAGTTCGGCGTGAAAGAGGCCGTAACCGGTGCGCACCGCACGGAAAAAGACCTTGCCGTCACCGAGGTGCTGCTCGATATTATGGCGTCCGACAGTTCGCCGATGTTCCGCAAGCTCTTAGATGCGGGCCTTGTGAACGAAGCTTCCTTCAGCTACGAGTATTTTGAGGGCACGGGCTATGGTGCGCTGCTGTTCGGCGGCGAATCCGGCAACCCGGAGGCCGTGTGTGATGCCATCCGCGAGGAAATGGCACGTTTAAAGCGCGAAGGTGTCAAGGAGGAAGACGTGCGCCGCAGCGCGAAATCCCTTTACGGCGCAAATGTTTCCGGCCTCAATAGCCCGGATGTCATCGCGAACGCCGTGATGACCATGCACTTTAACGACCGCGAGCTGTTCCGCTACATCGAGTGCTTCTCCGAGATCACCGCGGAAGACGTGAACGCGCGCATTCAGACGCTGTTTGATATGGACAAAACGGCAGCTTCCATCATTCGTCCGTTGGACGAAGCTTAATCGAAAGGATATACAGTCATGACGCATCAAGTTCAGTTTCCAAACCTCGGAATTTCGGTGGAGGTCAATCCCATCGCGTTTCAGGTCGGTAATTTCACGATTTACTGGTACGGCATCATCATCGGCATCGGTTTCCTGCTGGCGGTGCTGTACGGTTTTTCCTCCTGCAAAAAAATGAATATCAATAAAGACCACCTGCTCGATGCCATCATCGCCGGCTTGCTCGGCGGCATCATCGGCGCGCGTCTTTACTACGTCATCTTCTACCCGGGTGACAAGTACATCACGAACCCGATGGAGATTTTCAACATCAAAGAGGGCGGCCTCGGCATTTACGGCGGCATCATCGGCGGCATGCTGTGCGGCGGCATCGTCGCGAAGATCCGCAAGATGAACCTGTTCGCCGTGCTGGATGTCGCGTCTCTTGGCTATCTCATCGGTCAGGGTGTCGGCCGCTGGGGTAACTTTGTGAATCAAGAAGCTTTCGGCTGCGCGACCGACCTGCCATGGGGCATGTACAGTGACCGCACCGCCGCAGAAGTGGTAGGCAATGTGCACCCGTGCTTCCTTTACGAATCGATTTTGTGCCTTTTAGGCTTTGTTTTACTGCATTTATTCACGCGCCACCTGCGCCGGTATGACGGCCAGACGTTCTTATTATACATCATCTGGTACGGCGTGACGCGCTTCTTCATTGAAGGTCTGCGCACGGACAGTCTGCTGTTGCCGGGTATCGATCTGCGCGTTTCGCAGGTGCTTGCTGCGGCTTCTGCACTCGTCGCTGTTGTTTTGCTCATCGTGTTCCGCAACTGCCATAAGCTTACGGGCTGCGGCAGCCGCAAGGCGATGGAAGCGGCCGGCCTGACAGTTGAAGACAAGGCGGAGAAGGTCGAGATTGATGACACTGCCGAAAGCACCATTTTCTCCGGCATGAGCGCCGAAGAAGCACAGGAGCACATGACAGTCGGCACCGGCGTAAAGAAAACTGCCGAGGCGGAAAATGAAAAAACGGAAGGAAATGCGGATGCAAACACTTCCGAAGAGCCGTCTGATGAAGCCGAAGAAGCGAATGAAACGGCAGAAGGGGAAAGCGAGGAGAAGAACGATGGCAGTGAGAATTGACGGCAAGGCCGTTGCGGCAAAGGTACGCGGCGAAATTGCCGAAGAAGTTGCCGCTTTAAAAAAGCAGGGCGTTCAGACCGGCATGGCGGTCGTGCTTGTCGGCGAAGACCCCGCGTCTAAAATCTACGTGCGCAACAAAGGCAAGGCCTGCGCCGAGACCGGCATTTACTCCGAGGAACACGTCTTGCCGGAAAACACCACGCAGGAGGAGCTTTTGGCGCTTATTGAAAAGCTGAATGCAGACCCGAAGATCAACGGCATTTTGGTGCAGTCTCCGCTGCCGAAGCACTTGAATGAAGCGCTCATCGTGGAGCATATCGATCCGAAAAAGGACGTGGACGCGTTCCACGCCGAAAATGTCGGCCGCATCATGATCGGCGATTTCGCATTTTTGCCGTGTACGCCCGCGGGCATCATCGAGCTCATCCGCTCCACCGGCGTCACAATCGACGGCAAAAACTGCGTCGTCATCGGCCGCAGCAACATCGTCGGCAAGCCGATGGCCATGCTGCTTCTGCATGAAAACGGCACGGTGACGATCTGCCACAGTCACACGAAAAATTTGAAAGAGATCTGCAAAACGGCGGATATTCTCGTTGTCGCGGTCGGCAAGGCGAAATTTGTCACCGGCGATATGGTAAAGCCCGGTGCCGTGGTGATCGATGTCGGCATGAACCGCGATGAAAACGGCAAGCTGTGCGGTGATGTTGATTACGAAAGCGCCGAGGCGGTCGCCGGCTACCTTACGCCGGTGCCCGGCGGCGTAGGCCCCATGACCATCACAATGCTGATGAAAAACGCCGTAACGGCAGCAAAAATACAGAACGGACTGGTGTAAGTATGAGCAGATTGCTCAGTAAAATCAAGGCCCCGAACGATGTGAAAAAGCTTGCGGCAAACGAGCTGCCGGAGCTTTGCGATGAGATCAGGGAAGAGATCATCAGCACGGTGGCGGACAACGGCGGACACCTCGCCTCCAATTTGGGCGTGGTGGAGCTCACTGTGGCGCTGCACCGTGTGTTCACCTTGCCGGAGGATTGCGTCGTGTGGGACGTGGGGCACCAATCCTATGCGCACAAGCTTTTAACCGGCAGAGAAGAAGCGTTTTCCACGCTGCGCCGCGAGGACGGGCTTTCGGGCTTTCCGTCGAGAGAAGAAAGCGACTGCGACCCGTTTACAACGGGGCACAGCAGCGCGTCCATTTCTTCGGCGCTCGGCCTTTCCGTTGCAAAGGCACTTGCGGGTGATCCCGGCCATGTCATCGCCGTCATCGGCGACGGCGCGTTGACCGGCGGCCTTGCGTATGAGGGCCTCAACAATGCGGGCCGCATCAACCGCAATATGATCGTCATTTTGAATGACAACGCCATGTCCATTTCCCGCAACGTGGGCTCCATTGCGCGTTATCTTTCCTATGTGCGCGCAAAGCCGGGGTATTTGAACGCAAAAGACAGCGTCGAAGCCGCACTGTGCCGCGTGCCGAAGGTGGGCGAGCACATGGCTGCCGAAGTGCGCCGCGTGAAAAACCAAATCAAAAAGAATATTTTCAACACCACGATCTTTCAGGATCTTGGCTTTAATTATTACGGCCCGTTCGACGGACACGACCTGCGCACCTTGACGTCGGTTTTGACGATGGCGCGCGATATGGATAGGCCGGTGCTTATCCATATCCGCACCTATAAAGGACGCGGATATAAATACGCGGAGAACGCTCCGAGCGTTTACCACGGCCTTGCGGCGTTTGACCGCGAAAAGGGCGCGGGCGAAGCCATTGCCAAGGGTTTTTCGCATGCGTTCGGCGAGACGATGTGCACGATAGCCGGTGTAAATGAGAAGCTGTGCGCCGTTACAGCGGCGATGGAATCCGGCACCGGTCTGACGGATTTCCGCGAAAAATACCGCAGCCGTTTCTTTGATGTCGGCATTGCGGAGGAACACGCCGTCACGTTCTGCGCCGGTCTGGCGCGCGGCGGCATGATTCCGGTTTTTGCGGTATATTCCACGTTTTTACAGCGCGCGTACGACCAGCTCATCCACGACGGCGCCTTGCAGCATCTCAAAATTATTCTGGCCGTGGACAGAGCCGGCGTGGTCGGCGAAGACGGCCAGACACACCAAGGTGTGTTCGATGCCGCGTTCCTGCGTACCGTGCCGGACATCCACGTGTACGCGCCGACGTATTACGATGAGCTTTCGGACAATCTTGATGACTGTATTAAGGGAGAAAACCACCTTTATGCTATTCGCTACCCGCGCGGCAAAGAGCTGTATCGCCCGGAAAACTACACGCTTTCCGGCAAGCCGTTTTATGTGTTCGGCACGGAAGATGCTTCTGTCACGCTTGTGACCTACGGCCGTATGTTCTCGTTTGCGTGCGAAGCGGCGGAAACGCTCGAAAAAGAGGGCATAAAGTGCCACATCGTGAAGCTCAATCGCATCGTGCCGATCGATCCGAAAGCGGTGGAAGCGGTCTTAAAGTGTCCCACGGTGCTGTTCTTTGAAGAGGGCGTTCGTCAAGGCGGCATCGCGGAGGAGTTCGGCGCCATGCTGTTGGATCGCAATTTCAGAGGACACTACGAAGTGCACGCTATTGAAAACGGATTCATCAAGCACGCGCCTATGTTTCGCACGCTGCATAAGCTCGGTCTTGACGTAGAGGGCATGGTGAACGCCGTACACACGGCGCTGCAAATCGCAGAAAAGAAAGATGGAAAGGCAGTTTCTATATGAAAAAAAGGATAGACGTCCTGCTTTATGAAAAAGGGCTTGCGCCCAGCCGCGAAAAAGCGCGTACGCTCATCATGGCGGGCTGTGTTTACGCGGATAACCAGAAATTCGATAAGCCCGGTGACACCGTGCGTGAAGACGCAGTCTTAGAGGTGCGCGGCAACACGCTGCGCTATGTCAGCCGCGGCGGCTTAAAGCTTGAAAAAGCTATGCAGCTGTTTCCGATCAAGCTCGAAAACACCGTATGTATGGACATCGGCGCATCTACGGGCGGCTTTACGGACTGCATGCTGCAAAACGGCGCCTCCAAAGTATACAGCGTAGACGTCGGCTACGGGCAGCTCGCCTGGCAGCTGCGCACCGACCCGCGCGTGGTGAATCTGGAGCGTACGAACGCCCGCTATCTCACACGCGAGCAAATTCCGGAGGAGATTGACTTCTTCTCCGTAGACGTGTCGTTCATCTCGCTCAAAATTATTTTGCCCGCCGTGCGTCCGCTTTTAAAGGACGGCGGCAAAGCCGTGTGCCTTATTAAGCCGCAGTTTGAAGCCGGCAGGGAAAAAGTAGGCAAAAAGGGCGTTGTGCGCGACAAAGCCGTGCACGAGGAAGTGGTGCAGATGATCTGTGATTTCGCAGTGGAAAACGGATATTCCGTACTGGGACTTACGTTCTCGCCGGTCAAAGGACCGGAGGGCAACATCGAGTATCTTGTGTTCCTCCAAAAAAGCGACGCGCCGGTGAATACGGCAGAAAGCACGCCGCACGAGATCGTGGAAGCATCTCACGCGGCGCTGGACAAAAAGGACTGAGGCTTATGAAAATTGCGGTGATTCCAAATCTGGATAAACGCGATGCGGACACATACACCCGGGAAATTCTGGCGGTTTTGCAGGAAAACGGTGCGGAAACACTCATGCACGAAAAGCACCGCGGGCAGTATGAACACGTCACGTTCTGCAAAAATCACGCCGCACTGGCGGAAAGCTGCGACCTTATCGTTGCGGTCGGCGGCGACGGCACCATCATCCACACGGCAAAGCACGCGTCCGTTGCAGGTAAGCCCATCCTTGGAGTGAACCTTGGGCGGCTGGGCTTTTTGGCGGGTGTGGAGAAGGACGAGCTGCACAAATTAAAGGCGCTCTTTACGGGCGATTACCGTGTGCGCCGCCTGATGATGCTTTCCGTTACCGTGCACAGCGTGAAGGGGGATACAACCTACCGCGCTTTAAACGACGCGGTCGTCTCCGGTGCACAGTCCAGAATTTACGATTTCGGCTTTTCCGTCGACGGTTCCAAGCTTTATAAATTCCGCGCGGACGGCCTCATTTTGGCTACACCGGCAGGCTCCACGGCATACTCGCTCTCGGCGGGCGGCCCGGTGGTTGACCCGGAATCGGAATGTGTAATCTTCACGCCCATCTGCCCGCATGCGCTCTTTAACCGCAGCACGCTGTTCTGCGCAGATAAGACCATCACGGTCAGCACGGACAGCGATTATTCCGGCGAGGTGTATCTCACCATAGACGGTGGCGCACCCATACGCATTCATAAGACGGACACGGTTTCCGTCAGCCGCTCGACCTATTACACTGAGCTTATTCAGACCGACGAACGCAATTTTTACGATATTGTAGACAGCAAATTTATGCAAAGCAGAAATTAAAAGGCAGGAAGGAAGGCAGAAAGCATGAAAACAAGACGCCACGCCAAAATTCTGGAGCTCATCAAAGCACAGGATATCGACACGCAGGAGGAGCTCCTGCGCAATCTGCGCGCTTGTGGCTTCGACGTGACCCAGGCAACCGTTTCCCGCGATATCAAAGAGCTTCGGCTCGTAAAGAGTCTTTCCCCGAACGGAAAGTATAAATATTCCACCGGGCGCGACAATGCCCGCGACATTTCCTCCAAGTTCTATTCGCTGTTCGGCGATTCTGTTATGAGCGTGGAGGCGGCCGGCAACATGATCGTTGTCAAGTGCATGACCGGCATGGCGCAGGCGGTCTGCGCCTCTATGGATACGCTGCATTTCCCGGATTTCATCGGCACGCTGGCCGGTGAAGACACCATTCTCATCATCTGCAAAACGGATGAGATTGCGGAGGAAAAGCAGAACGAGCTCAGAAAGCTGATTGGCGGGGTCTGATATGCTGACGCAGCTTTACATTCAAAATATCGCCGTCATCGAGCAGGCGTCTATCGATTTTGAACCGGGCTTCACCGTTTTGACCGGTGAGACCGGCGCGGGCAAATCCATCATCATCGACGCGATCTACGCCGTGCTCGGTGAGCGTACCTCAAAGGAGCTTGTGCGCACAGGTGCGGAGCAGGCGAGTGTTTCGGCACTTTTTACGGATGTTTCTCCGCAGACGCAGCAGGTTTTGCGTGAGCTGGATATTCCGCTTGAAGACGATGGCAGTTTGCTTATTCGCCGCGAGATCCGCCCGCACGGGCGCTCCTCCTGCAAGCTCAACAACATCCCGGCGACCGTTTCCATGCTGCGCGCCGTCGGCGGCACGCTCATCGATATTCTTGGTCAGCATGAAAGCTACAAGTTGCTTTCACCGGAAGTGCACGGCACGTATATCGACAGCTTTGCGGGCGCATATGGTCTGCTTGCGGAGTACCGCGCGGCGTATACGGCGCTGCGCCGCATCAAAGGCGAGCTCGATGCACTCGAATCCGACGAGGGGCAGAAGTCCCGCCGCATGGATATTTTGCGCTATCAGATCGAAGAATTAGAAGCTGCACAGCTGCGCGTCGGCGAACAGGCAGAGCTGACCGAGCGCCGCGATGAGATCCGCAACAGTGAGCGTATCGTGCGCGGTGTGGGCGAAGCCGTCACGCTTTTGCAGGGCGATGAGGACAATGGCGGCGCCATCACGGCCGTATCCGTTGCGGCAGAGTCGCTCGAGCAGGCGGCGCGCTATGCACCGTCGCTTTCAAACGTCGCCGAGCATGTCCGCGACGCCGAATACGCACTGACAGATGCCGCGGCGGAAATCTCCGATTACCTCGATAACGCCATGTTCGACGCAAACGAGCTTGATGAGATTGAAAGCCGTCTGGAAGTTATCTACCGCTTGAGCCTCAAATACGGCGAAACGGAGGAAGAAATGCTTTCGTTCCTCGACCGTGCCCGTGCGGAGCTTTCGGACATCGAATTTTCCGATGAAAAAAAAGAACTGCTTTTGCAGCAGTATGAGCAGAAGAAAAAAGAAGCGGTGACGCTTGCAAAGCAGCTATCCGCGAAGCGCCGCGCCGCGTGCGAGAGTTTTTCGCGCCGTGTGCGGCAGGAGCTTTCAGAGCTCAACATGCCCGGCGTCGTCTTCACCGTGGAGCAGGAGCGCACACCGTTGACAGCCTTCGGCTGCGACCGCATCCAGTTCCTCGTCTCCGCAAACGCAGGTGAGGATCCGAAGCCTATGTCGAAAATTGCGTCCGGCGGCGAGCTTTCGCGTATTATGCTCGCCATCAACACCGTGCTGTCTGAGGATTCCGGCGCGGCCGAAACGCAGATCTTCGATGAGATCGACACCGGCATCAGCGGCGAAGCGGCGAATAAGGTCGGCATCAAGCTGCGCTGCGTCTCCAAAAACGCGCAGGTCATCTGCGTCACGCACCTGGCGCAGATCGCCGCCATGGCGGATAACCACCTGTTTATCGTCAAAAAGCAGGAGAACAACAAAACGTACACGGCGGTGCACACGCTGACGAAAGACGCGCGCGTCCGCGAGATTGCCCGTATTATCGGCGGCGATGACATCACGCCGTTAAAACTCAAAATGGCCGAGGAGATGCTCGGTCGGCCGCATGAATCATGAATGTTAACCCTGTAAAGATAAACAGCCTTACAATCAAAATAAGTAAAGCTATATCACTTGTCAGTACGCTTGCGACAATTTGCATTCTGCTTTTGTTTTCGCCGATTCTGTTCGGACAGTGCGTATTTGCTGTAAAGCAAACCGACTGTACAGGTTATCCCGTGAATTCGCTTGCATATTACGCATATATGCCGGCCGAAGATTATTTCCCGGGTGACTGCGCGGCGATTCAAACCGAACGCGGTCTATTGCTGCTGACGCTGACCGAAAACGACCCTGAAGCCCGCGTTTGGCATACGGCGGGGGACTTTAAAGTCTATGCCGAGGTGCCGTATGAATATTTAGAGGGCAAAGTGAGCGCATTCTGCCTGCCGCATATGGGTTTCGTCGCGGATGATTGGCCCGTTCTGTTGCCTATATTTGCAGGGGGCGCGGCGCTTTTCTATGCATTCTCGCGCGTTCTGACGAAAAAACTATATCAGCCAAAGTACGGCAGAAAGCCGGGGGAGGAGGCCGAAAATGGAGCTGACACCTGAATACATAAAGGCTGTTCGCTTTACAGTTAAGCGCGGCAACACCTACGATGCCGCCGAGGTGGATGCGTTCTTAGACGAGCTTTTAGAAGCTGTTACCGCACTGCAAAACCGTCCGGATGCCGATACCCTTGCGGCGGTGTGTACCATACGCGCCGAGATGACGGAACAGATCACCCGCGCAGTACTCGAAGCCGAAAAGCGCATTGCACCCCTGCTTTCGGACGAAAATGCGGTTTAGCCGCTGATTTTTTCGGATTTTACGCTGTTTTTGTGCACAAGTATTTGACAAGAGAGCGGGATATGTTATAATATAATCGAAATAGTGTTATGCCCTTTCAAATATGTCCGTAGGAGAACGCAATGAACATCGCACATCTGAAATATGCGGTGGAAGTAGAGAAGACCGCATCCATCACTAAGGCTGCCGAAAACCTTTTTATGGGGCAGCCGAACCTCAGCCGCGGGATTAAGGAGCTTGAGGAGACGCTCGGCGTCAAGATCTTTAAGCGCACCTCAAAGGGTATTGTGCCCACACCGCAGGGGGAGGAGTTTCTCGGCTACGCCAAGAGTATTCTGGCACAGATCGAAGAAATGGAGTCGCTTTATAAGCCCGAAAAGAATAATAAGCTGAAGTTCAGCATCTCGGTGCCGCGCGCCAGCTATATTGCGGATGCGTTTTCCAAGTTTGTCCGTGAGGCGGATATGTCAAAGGAAATCGAGTTTAGTTTCAAAGAAACGAACGCCATGCGTGCCATTCGCAACGTGGTACAGGAAAACTACGGCCTTGCCATCGTGCGGTATCAGACGATCTTTGAGAGCTTTTTTACGAACATGCTGCGCGATAAGGGCATGAAGTCGGAGAACATCTGGGAATTCGAGTATCAGCTTCTCATCTCCAAAAACGACCCGCTCTCGCAAAAGGATGTTGTGGATATCGAAGACCTTTCCGGCTATATCGAAATTTGCCACGGCGATCCGTTCGTGCCGTCGCTGCCGATGTCCGACATCAAAAAGGCAGAGATGGACGAAAACGTCACCAAACGCGTGTATGTTTACAGCCGCGGCAGTCAGCTCGACCTTTTGGCGACGGTGCCGCACACATATATGTGGGTCTCGCCGACGGATGTGGAACAGCTTGAACGCTATGAGCTTGTGTTAAAACCGTGCCGCGGCAACAAACACCGCGTGTACAGAGATATTTTGACGTCCAAAAAGGAATATAAATATACGGCGGTCGATAAACAGTTCATCGAAAAGTTGTATGAGGAGCGCGATTTATTGAGCGCAAAGTTCGGCACGCCGCATGCGGAGTAGAAATCCGCCGAAGTTTGTATTTGATTTAGTTTGTCTGTTTTTTAACGTGTCGTTGGGGCTTTTTTGCTTTTATATCGATGAAATTATATCGATATTTGAAAATGGGTATTCCATTTGGTCGTTTCTTGTGTTAAAGTATTAGATGTTTGGTTTATTTTGATTTTCTGTTTGGATGGGGGTTGGCTGCGTCATGGTGAATCGCAGCATTTCAAAACAAACGCTGCTCAGGTTACCGCTTTACCTGAATTATATGAAGCAGCTCGGCGAAAACACGCCGGAACACATTTCCGCCACGACCATCGCAGAGGCGCTGCGCCTCAACCATGTCGTTGTGCGCAAAGACCTTGCAGCGGTCAGTTCGGCCGGCAAGCCGAAGGTTGGTTACAACACAGAGGCGCTCATCGCAGAGCTTGAGGAATTCTTAGGCTACAATGATGTTGATGACGCTATCATCGTCGGCGCGGGCAAGCTCGGCAAGGCGCTTTTGACGTATGGCGGCTTTAAAGACTGCGGCATGAACATTGTGGCCGCGTTCGATATCGATGAAGAGGTATGTGAGGAAGATTACGGCGGCAAACGCATTCTGACAATGGATAAGCTGATGGATCTGTGTGAGCGCATGCGCGTGCGTATCGGCATCATCGCGGTCCCGGCAGAAAATGCGCAGGCCATCTGCAACTTGCTCATTGAAAGCGGAATTTTGGCTATCTGGAATTTCGCGCCCGTGCATCTCGATGTGCCGGAGGGCATATTGGTACATAACGAAAACCTCGCCGCGTCGCTTGCAATCTTATCTAAGCAGCTCAAGGAGAAATTTGACGCCAATACCTAAGTTAGCTTGGCAGAAAAGGAAGATCCCTTTTCTATGCCATTATATAAACAAATAAGTAAAAACCAAAAACTAAGAAACGGAGTTTGATTAGAATGAAAGTTATCATCTGCATCGGCAGCTCATGTCATCTGAAAGGTTCCCGCCAGGTCGTGGAAAAGCTTCAGGCGCTCGTAAAGGAAAACCACCTCGAAGATAAGGTAGAACTCGGTGGCACTTTCTGCATGGGTGACTGCGTAAACGGCGTCAACGTCACCGTAGACGGCGAGAAGCATTCCGTATCTCCCGACACCACCGAGGAATTCTTCCAGAAAGAGATTCTCGCAAAGGTTCAGTAAGCATAAGAAACAAAAATTTAGCCGGTGCAAGAGCCTTTTTTGCATCGGCTCTCCGTGTGTAAGCTGCTGTGTGCGGCAAAACGCAGCAGAAAATAGGAAGTAAGGGTGATTAAGTTGTTGACAGCCGGAATGAAAGGCAAAGCCGAGACCGTTGTTACAGAGAAGAACACAGCCAAAGCCATGGGAAGCGGCACGCTGGACGTTTTTGCAACGCCCGCTATGGTCGCGCTGATGGAAGAGGCGGCTTGGAAGTGCGTTGCGCCGGAATTAGAGCCGGGCATGGGCACTGTGGGCACGCTGATGAATGTGCAGCACACGTCCGCAACGCCGCTTAGCATGCATGTTACGGCAGAGTGCGAACTTACCGAAGTGGACAACCGCCGTTTGGTGTTCACGGTTAAGGCGTTTGACGAGGTCGGCCCCATCGGCAGCGGCATCCATGAAAGATTCATCGTCAAGGATGAAAAGTTCGTAGCGAAAGCGAACGCTAAAAGAGGATAAGTTAAAGAGAGGATAATAGGGTATGCCAGACTACCTGAAGCTCAAAAAGTCTAACTGTCAGAACTGTTATAAGTGCATCCGTCATTGCCCTGTCAAGTCCATTCGTTTTCAGTCCAGTCAGGCGCATATCGTAAAAGACGAGTGCATTCTCTGCGGTCAGTGCTTTGTCGTATGTCCGCAGAACGCAAAAGAAATCCGAAATGACGTACCGATTGCGGAGATGTTCGTCAAGGGTGAATGTCCCGTGGCAGTCAGCCTTGCGCCATCCTTTGTAGCAAATTACCCGGGCGCTACCATCGAAACGATGCGTGCGGCGCTCAAAAAGCTTGGCTTTGACCGGGTAGAGGAGACCGCCGTAGGTGCGTCCGTCGTCAAGACCGAATACGAAAAAATTATTAAAGAGCGTCGGCAGAGCGTCATCATTTCCACATGCTGCCACTCTGTCAATACGCTTGTGCAGAAGTATTACCCGGAGGCTCTGCCGTACCTTGCACATGTTTTGTCGCCGATGCAGGCGCACTGTAAGATGCTGAAGGAGGAAGACCCGGAACTGAAGACCGTTTTCATCGGGCCGTGCATCTCTAAAAAGGCAGAGGCCGACGAAAGCCCGTATGTGGACTGTGTGCTCACGTTCGAGGAGCTTTCCGCTTGGTTTGAAAAAGAGGGCATCACCGTGGAAGCAGGCGAGGATCACACGGAAGAAAGCCGTGCGCGCCTGTTCCCGACGACCGGAGGCATTCTGCGCACCATGGTGTGCGATGACCCCGAGTATACATACATGGCGATCGACGGCGTGGAAAACTGCATCAACGCGCTTGAAGACATCAAGAGCGGCAAAATGGAGAACTGCTTTGTCGAGATGAGCGCCTGCTTCGGCAGCTGCATCAACGGCCCGGCTATGGATCAGGGTCAGCGTCAGCCTGTGCAGGATTTTATCGCGGTCAATAAGTATGCCGGCAAAAAGGACTTTGTGGTGCCGCAGCCGGCTTCCGAAGAGCTCAAGCACGATTTTGATTATATCAGCCTGTATCACCTCATGCCGGGCAACATCGAGATTGAGGCTATCCTCAAAAAGATGGGCAAGACTCGCCCGGAGCAGGAATTGAACTGCGGTGCCTGCGGCTATAATACCTGCCGCGAAAAGGCCATCGCCGTTTATCAGGGCAAGGCGGAGATTTCCATGTGCCTGCCGTATCTGCTCGGCAAAGCGCAGTCATTCTCCGATACCATCATCAACAACACGCCGAACGGCATTTTGGTGCTGAACGAATCGCTGGAAATCCAGCAGATCAACGCTGCCGCGCGTAAGATCGTGAACGTGAAGCATACATCCGAGGTGCTCGGCAAGCAGGTCATCCGCATTCTGGACCCGCGCGTCTTCATCGACGTCATGCAGTCCGGCCGCGGCGTGCGTGACGAGCGTGTGTACCTTGCGGAATACGGCAAGTATGTCGACCAGACCGTGCTCTACGACCGCAACTATCACATTATCATGTGCATCATGCGTGATGTGACGGATGAAATGAACGAACACCTGAAAAAAGAAAAAATGGGGCAGCAGACGATTGAAGTCACCAACCGTGTGATCGAAAAGCAGATGCGCGTCGTACAGGAGATCGCATCGCTGCTCGGCGAGACCACGGCAGAAACGAAAATCGCGCTCACCAAGTTAAAGGAATCGCTGCAAGATGAATAATCTCTGTACTGATATTGGCTGGATGAGCCTCAACAAAAAAGGTGAACAGCTTTGCGGCGATCACGTTGACATCGTTCCGCAGGGAGAAAATTCCACGGTGGTCGTGCTGGCAGACGGCATGGGCAGCGGTGTTAAGGCAAATATTCTTTCCACGCTGACCGCAAAGATCATCTCTACCATGATGGCGGAGGGGCTGCATGTCGAAGACTGCGTGGAGACCATTGCGTCTACACTGCCCATCTGCGCGGTGCGCGGCGTGGCGTATTCCACGTTCACCATCATCCGAATCATAGAAAATGAAGAAGCGGAGATCATTCAGTATGATAACCCGTTCGTGGTTCTGCTGCGCAACGGCAAAAACTGGGAATACCCGCGCGAAGCCGTCGAGATCGGCGGCAAAACGATCTATAAGACCCGCATCCCGATTCAGAAGGATGACACGTTCATCGCGTTCAGCGACGGCGCCATTCATGCCGGCATCGGCATGTCGCTGAATTTCGGCTGGGAGCGCAAGGACATCATCGACTATATGGAGATGATGTATGACGAAAGCTTCACGGCAAAAACACTCAATGCGCTGCTGCTCGATGAGTGCAACAAGCTCTACGGCGGCCAGCCGGGCGACGATACCACCGCGGTCTGCGTCAAAGTGCGCGAGCGTTGCTGCGTAAACCTGATGATCGGACCGCCGTCTAAACCCGAAGATCTCGCGAAAATGCACGAGGCGTTCTTCTCGGCACCCGGCAAGCGGATTGTCTGCGGCGGCACCACGTCTACGCTTGCGGCGGAATACCTCAAAAAGCCCATCATCGCACAGCTCGATTACCTCGATTCCGATATTCCGCCCACGGCGAAGGTCGAAGGACTCGACCTTGTCACCGAAGGCGTCATCACCATGAGCAAGGTCGTCGAGTACGCGAAGGATTACCTTGAGGAAAACCGCAAGTACAGCCAGTGGGGCTATAAGCGCGACGGCGCGTCTATGATCGCCCGCATGCTGTTTGAAGAAGCGACCGATATCAACTTCTTTGTCGGTCGTGCGGTAAACCCGGCGCACCAGAACCCAAATCTGCCCATTAACTTCAACATTAAGATGCAGTTGGTCGAAAATCTCTGCACCTCGCTCGAGAAGATGGGCAAAAAAGTTAAGGTATCCTACTTCTAAACGCAGAATAGCTTCTGTGTATAGAGTGTCTCGGCACTCTAAGGAAGATTTGAAAAATATAGAAAAGGAAATCTCTGTCCAAAGCAAGAAAGGTTTGATGTGAAGAATGAGAAAGTTTGATACGAAAATCCAGTATTTGAAGTATAAGGTCCTGCGCGAGGTCGCACGTTACGGTTTTGAGGATAACCTCGACGCCGCATACTATGAGATTCCGAAGCTGATCGTCAAAGAAAAACCGACGATGCGCTGCTGCATCTACAAAGAGCGCGCCATCGTTGAGGAGCGCATCAAGCTCGCTATGGGCGGCGACAAGAAAAACCCGAACGTCATCGAAGTCATCGAGATTGCCTGCGACGAATGCCCGGTCAGCGGCCATGTCGTCACAGAGTCCTGCCGCGGTTGTCTTGCACACCGCTGCGAGGACGTATGCCGCCGCGGCGCCATCACGTTTGATGAGCAGCAGAAGGCGCACATCGATAAGTCGAAGTGCGTAGAGTGCGGACAGTGCGCAAAGGTATGCCCGTACAGCGCCATCATCAACCAGAAGCGTCCGTGCGAAAAGGCCTGCAAGATTAAGGCCATCAGCATGAGCAGCGAGGAGCATCGCGCAGCGCATATCGATAACGAAAAGTGCATCTCCTGCGGCGCCTGTGTCTACCAGTGCCCGTTCGGCGCAATCGTCGATAAGTCCTTCATTCTCGATGCTGTCAACCTTATCAAGGGCAGCCACGAGAATCAGGACTACAAGGTTTACGCGGTCGTAGCACCGTCTATCTCCAGCCAGTTCAGCTATGCAAAGCTCGGCCAGGTCATCACCGGCATCCAGCGCCTCGGATTCTATCATGTCATCGAAGCGGCGCTCGGCGCAGATATGGTTGCGTATAAGGAAGCGGCAGAGCTTGCGGAAAAGGGCTTCCTTACAAGTTCCTGCTGCCCGGCATTCGTTTCCTACATCAAGAAGAACTTCCCGACCATGGTTGATAAAATCTCGCACAACCTGTCTCCGGCAGCTGAGATCGGCCGCTACATCAAGGAGACCACTCCGGGCGCAAAGGTCGTTTTCATCGGGCCGTGCACCGCGAAGAAGATGGAGTTCAAGGAAGGCGAGCCGGCAAGCCGGTACATTGACTGCACGCTGACGTTTGAGGAGCTGCAGGCACTGTTTGACAGCCGCAACATCGACCTCACCACGCTCGAAGAGGGCGTGCTTGACAACGCCTCCTACTACGGCCGCATCTTTGCGCGCAGCGGCGGCCTGTCCGACGCGGTTGTGGAAGCACTCAAGGAGCAGAACAACGAAGGCTTCAAGCTCAACGCCATCGCATGCGACGGCATCGAAGCCTGCAAGGCGGCTCTGCTGCGTGCCTCCAAGAATGTTCTGCCGAACAACTTCATTGAGGGCATGGCGTGCACCGGCGGCTGCATCGGCGGCGCAGGCTGTCTGACCCACGGCGAAAAGAACAAGGCAGATGTCGATAAGTACGGCAAGCAGGCGATGGAGAAGACAATCCTCGATGCCATCTCCGTGACCGATGTCGGACCGGAAGCCGAATAATTAACCGAAATGAGATCCGGTCTGCTGTGCTTGCAGGCCGGATTTTGTTCTATTTTGAAAAAACGAGAGGAGTTTTACCATGAAAGCAACGTATTTTATGGGCCACGAGACGTTTGAGGTGCGCGAGTGCCCCATCCCGAAGGCAAAGCCCGGCACAGTCGTTGTCAAGAACTACGCCTGCGGCGTGTGCGGCACGGATGTGCACATTTACCACGGCGAAAAGGGCAGCGCAGCGGTCAACCCGCCGGTCGTGCTCGGCCATGAGTATTCCGGCGTCGTCACAGAAGTGGGCGAGGGTGTCAAGGGTCTCAAGATTGGCGACCACGTTACCATCGACCCGAACATCTACTGCGGCGAGTGCGAATACTGCCGCAACGGCAAAAAGCAGATGTGCCGCCACATGGAGGCTGTCGGCGTCACGATGAACGGCGGCTTTGAAGAATACAGCATCGTGCCCGCCGCACAGGCTTTGCTGCTGGATCCGAATGTACCGTTAGAATACGGCGCGATGAGCGAGCCGCTTGCTTGCTGCCTGCACGGCATCGACCGCGCGGAGATCAAGGTGGGCGACATCGTATGCGTGGTCGGCGGCGGTGCCATCGGCCTGCTGCTCGTGCAGCTTGCGCGTCTTGCCGGTGCGGCTAAGGTCGTTTTGAGCGAGCCGAACGAAGCGCGCCGCAAGGTTGCAAAGGAGCTCGGCGCGGATCTGTGCATTAACCCGCTCGAAGACGGCTATTACGAAAAATTTCTCGCGTTCGTCGGCGGCGACGGCGCAGACGTCATCATTGAGTGCGCGGGCAACCACGCCGCTGTGGAAAGCGCCTTCAAGTTTGCAAGACGCGGCGCGACGATCCTGCTCTTCAGCGTGCCGAAGGTGGAAGCAACCTACGAAGTGCCGCTTTTCGACGTCTACCAGAAAGAGCTCACCATCAAGGGCACGTTCGTCAACCCGGATACGCACCTGCGCGCCGTAGAGCTCATCAACTCCGGCCGCATTCAGATCGCGCCGATCATCACGCACACGTTCACGCTCGATGAGCTGCCGGAAGCCATTGCCATGCAGATGAGCGCCGAGGCCATCAAGGTCATCGTAAAAGCGTAAACCGCGCGCGGTGCTAAACTTTTAACAAAACATTTTGCAAAGGCGAGCCGTTTTCCGTGCAGATGCAGATTTTTTCGGTTTGCCGTGAGTTTTCATTGTACTTTTTAAAAAATTGCGGTATAATAATACAAATCGGCTTAAAGCGCTGCTTTTGGCCGTGTGTGGTAAAAAATAAGGCGTATGAGGACGCACCTCACTCCCGGAGAAAGGAATGCTTTCGTTTCAGAAAGCGGTGGCTGAATTATGGCACAGAATCTCTCTAACGATCATATTAACCTGACCATGCTGACGGATTTCTATGAGATCACTATGGCAAACGGCTATTTTACCAATGGTTTTAAGGATACCATCGGCTACTTTGATATGTTTTTCCGCAAAGTGCCGGACGGCGGCGGATTTGCCATTATGGCAGGCGTGGAGCAGCTCGTCAATTACTTGAGTGAGCTTTCTTTCACGCAGGAGGATATCGATTACCTGCGCTCCAAGCACATTTTTCGCGAAGAGTTCCTCGATTATCTGAAGAACTTCAAGTTTACCTGCGATGTTTGGGCTGTGCCGGAGGGCACGCCGATCTTCCCGGGTGAGCCGATCGTCACCGTGCGCGGCCCGGTCATTCAGGCACAGTTTGTGGAGACCATGGTTTTGCTGTCCATCAACCACCAGAGCCTCATCGCAACGAAGACAAACCGCATCGTGCGCGCTGCGGACGGCAGATCGGTCATGGAGTTCGGCTCCCGCCGTGCACAGGGCTTTGACGGCGCCATTTATGGCGCGCGTGCCGCATATATCGGCGGCTGCGTCGGCACTGCCTGCACCATCAGCGACCGCCGTTTCGGCGTTCCGGCGCTCGGCACCATGGCGCACAGCTGGGTACAGCTTTTTGACAGCGAATACGAAGCGTTTAAAGCGTATGCCGAAGAATATCCGCACAACTGCACGCTGCTCGTCGATACATACAACGTATTGAAATCCGGTGTGCCGAACGCCATCCGCGTCTTTAACGAAGTACTCGTGCCGCAGGGCTTCCGCCCGGCCGGCATCCGCATCGACAGCGGCGACATCACGTATCTTTCCAGAAAAGCGAGAAAGATGCTCGACGACGCCGGCTTTGAAGACTGCAAGATCTGCGCATCCAATTCCCTTGATGAGTACATCATCCGCGATATGCTCATGCAGGGCGCAAAGGTTGATTCCTTCGGCGTAGGCGAGCGTCTCATTACGTCTTCCAGCGAGCCGGTGTTCGGCGGCGTTTATAAGCTGGCGGCCGTTGAAAAACCGGACGGCACCATCGTTCCGAAGATCAAGATCAGCGAAAACGTAGCAAAGATCACCACACCGTGCTTCAAGGAGGTTTGGCGTATTTTTGACCGCGAGACCGACAAGGCCATTGCGGATGTCATCACGCTGAACGACGAGGTCATCGACGACGAGAAGCCGTATACGATCTTCGACCCGAATCACACGTGGAAGCGCAAGACCGTGGAGAATTTCCGCGCCGTGCGCCTGCGCACCCAGTTGTTTAAAAACGGCGAGTGCCTGTATCAGCCGCGTGCCTTAAGCGCCATCCGTGCGCATTGCCTCGCGCAGGTCGATACGCTGTGGGAAGAAGTAACGCGATTTGAAAACCCGCACAGCTACTATGTGGACCTTTCCCAGAAGCTGTGGGACGAGAAGAATCGCTTGCTTTCCGAAAATCAGTATTAAAATCCAATCATTTCACAAATTTTGCGAGTAAGCCGGACAGCTGCGGGTGTACGCCGAAAGGCCGCATCTGAGGAAAGTCCGAGCTCCACAGGGCGAGAATAACGGCTAACGGCCGCCGGGGGCGACCCCAGGGAAAGTGCAACAGAGATATACCGCCTGCATTGCAGGTAAGGGTGGAAAGGTGCGGTAAGAGCGCACCGGCGCGCAGGAGACTGCGCGGCCATGTAAACCCTATTCGGAGCAACATCGTGGAGAAACATATACGTCGGCCCGGCGGTTTCGAGGAGATGGCTTGAGCTGCACGGCAACGTGCAGACGAGAAAGATGGTTGTCCAAGACAGAACTCGGCTTATAGGTTTAGTCGCAATCTTGAATAGAAGGGGACAGAGAGTGCAAGCTTTCTGCCCTTTTTGTTTATTGCATATAAAAATGCCTCCCCGTTTTGGCTAAAACGATATTGACAAAATTCGCGCTTTTATGTTATTCTTTTTGTAACAAAAGCGGTTTCCCGTAAACGCGCATATACTTTTAACATCGGGAGAACGGTTGCGGTCGTTCTCTTTTTGCGTATTCGCGCGCTTTATTGAGTTACTGTGCTGATTTAAAAGGAGGCGGACGATATGAAACGCAAATGTGTGATCGTTTTGGCAATCTTGGTGCTGATGCAGGTGCTGTGCGGCGTTCAAAGCGCGCCGAAAGCACAAACAGCAGGGGAGAAAAAGCCGACGATCTTAGTGGAAAGCAAAAATTTCTTCAAGAATAATCCAATCACGGAGATTTACGAATACCTCTACGGCGAGTGCCCGGTGGAGTTTGTCGCGCTACCGAGCAATGGAGCCGAGCGCGAAGCAAAGATAGAAGAAATTCGTGCCGAGATCGAAGCCGGCGGCGGGCCCGACGCGTTTATTTTGGCGGCGCACGCCCCGAACTCGACTTGTACGTCCGCGCTTTTCCCGGATGTGGAGCAGAGTATGGCAGACGGCGCATTTCTGCCGCTTGATACCTACATTAAAAGCAGCCTCTATCTTGACCTGAGCGCACAGGTGCAGCCGGTGTTTAATGCCGGCAAGGTAAACGGTGAGCAGGTCGTGCTGCCGCTTTTGTACCGCGTGAACACCTATCTGCTCGATAAAGCGCAGATGCAGGACCCGAACGCGCAGTATATGTCTTTTGACGCGCTGAAAACCTGCAAGGACGATACTGTTTTGAGTGTTTTGCAGGCGCATCAGGCGAGCTGGTACGGCGCACAGCTTGCGGATGTTGAAACCGCATCGGAATTTTCCGTGCCCACTGTCGAAAATGAAGTTGCAGACGCCGAAGTTTCACTTACCGGCGGCGCATGGTACGAAGATGGCTTTACCTATTACGCACAGAACAAAAACGACACCTACGCGCTGACCGTCCCAAACGATGCGGGCGGTGTGACGGCGTTCGTCACGGCTTATGCGGCGGTGAATCCGAATACGAAGTGCGCCGAGGAAGTCTTTAAATACCTCGAACTCTTTTACAGCGACGCCGTGCAGAGCGACAACGGCCTGCGCGATAAAGAAACGGAAATCACCTACGGCGCGCTCGCAAGAAGCAATATGTTTGCGCTGCTGCGTGCAGATATCAGCACCGTAACGGGCGAATACGCCTACGAAAACACAGAGCTGCGCAATGAGATTAACAGCCATATCAACGCGGTGCGCTTTTACGGCGAAAAGGACCGCAAATTGCTTAAACACGCGCCTTTGGGCTGATTTTTCGGAGAATTTCAGGAAAATAGAATTTTCCTCTTGCAAAACCGAAAGAACTGTGGTAAGATAGTCAAAATAAATTTGAAGAAAGGGGTATGACAATGTTCCGCTTTGTCCGCGTTATGATGAATATGCAGTCCGCGAATGCCATGGGTAACGGTACTTGCTGCGGGCCTACATTGTCATACGCTTTTTGAGAGTTAGAAAGAACCTAACCGCATAAATCGCAATGAACAGTGCAGGCTGAATGAACAGTCTGCACTGTTTTATTTTCAGGAGAAATCAGGAGGAAACACAATGGAACACAAGGGGACTGTCACACTCGAAACGCCAAGGCTCATTTTGCGCCGCTTAACGCTTGCGGACGCAGAGCCGATGTACCGCAACTGGGCGTCCGACTCTGGGGTCACAAAGTTCCTCACATGGCCTACGCACAGCAGCGTAGAGGTAACAAAGCAGATTCTCGCGCTGTGGGCATCGCACTATGAGGAGCTCAACTATTACCAGTGGGGCATTGTTGTAAAGGATGAAAACGCGCTTATCGGCACCATCGCTGCGGTAAAAACGGATGATGAGATCAAAGCTGCAGAGATCGGCTACTGCATCGGCCAAAACTGGTGGCACAAGGGCTATACGAGCGAGGCACTCGGTGCCGTGATTAATTTCCTGTTTGACGAGGTCGGCCTCAACCGCATTGCGGCGCGCCATGATGTGAACAACTCGCACTCCGGCGGCGTGATGAAAAAGTGCGGCATGCAGTTTGAGGGCATCATGCGCGAGGGTGCAAAGAACAATGGGGGACTGTGCGACATCGCAAATTATGCGATTTTGAAGAAGGATCGCGCATAAATCGCGTTTTCAGGGAGAAAATTCAAAATTTTCCTTGCTAAACCGATAGCGTTTGTAGTATGATAATAAAAGTGATTATTTGCGGAGAAATGCCGCATGCCAAAGCGTAGGTTTTGCGTGTGCAGTTTAAGTGCCGCACGGAAAGGAATGTGGTCATCATGAAAAGAACAGAAATCGCGGCCCTCTACGGATCGCCGGAGACCTTTGGCGATACGCAGGTCACGGTCTGTGGCTGGGCGAGATCGATCCGCGACTCCAAAGCGCTCGGATTTATCGATCTGAATGACGGCAGCTGCTTTAAGGGCGTACAGATCGTCTTTACGGCGGAAAAACTCGAAAATTACAAGGAGATCGCTTCCCAGAATGTCGGCGCTGCGCTGCGTGTCACCGGTACGCTGCTGCTCACGCCGGAAGCGAAGCAGCCTTTTGAAATTCAGGCGGAGGAGATTACCGTTGAGGGCGCGTCCTCGCCGGAATACCCGCTTCAGAAAAAGCGTCACACGGTGGAATACCTGCGTACGGTCGCGCACCTGCGCCCGAGAACGAACCTCTTCAACGCGGCGTTCCGCGTGCGTTCCGCTGCGGCGTTCGCCATTCATAAGTTCTTCAACGAGAACGGCTTCACCTACGTGCATACGCCGATTGTCACGGGCAGTGACTGCGAGGGCGCGGGCGAGATGTTCCAGCTGACAACGCTCGACCTCGACAATGTCCCGAAAAACGAGGACGGCACGGTCGATTACAGCAAGGATTTCTTCGGCAAGCAGACGTCCCTCACCGTTTCCGGCCAGCTTGAGGCGGAGTGCATGGCCATGGCGTTCGGTAAGGTCTATACGTTCGGTCCCACGTTCCGCGCAGAGCGCTCCTACACGCAGCGTCACGCGGCAGAGTTCTGGATGGTCGAGCCGGAGATCGCGTTTGCCGATCTCAACGACGACATGGATCTCATGGAGGCCATGATTAAGTACATCATCAAAGACGTTATGGCGCGCTGCCCGCAGGACATCGACTTCTTCAACCAGTTTGTCGATAAGGGTCTCAAAGAGCGTCTGGAGCACGTGGCAAACTCCGATTTTGTCCGCATTTCCTATACGGATGCCGTAAAGCTCCTCGAGAAGAACAACGACAACTTTGAATATAAGGTCTCCTGGGGCTGCGACCTCCAGACCGAGCACGAGCGCTATCTCACCGAAAAAGAGTTCGGCAAGCCGGTGTTCGTCACCGATTACCCGAAGGAGATCAAGGCGTTCTACATGCGCCTCAATGACGATGACAAGACCGTTGCGGCGACCGATCTGCTCGTGCCGGGCATCGGCGAGCTGTGCGGCGCAAGCCAGAGAGAAGAGCGCTACGACGTGCTTCTGAACCGCATTCGCGAGCTCGGCCTTAACGAGGAGGATTACTGGTGGTACCTCGACCTTCGCCGTTTCGGCGGCAACAAGCATGCGGGCTTCGGTCTCGGCTTCGAACGCATGGTCATGTACCTTACGGGCATCTCCAATATCCGCGACGTACTGCCGTTCCCGCGCACAACGGGCTCTGCGGAGTTCTAAATTTCATAAAAGCAATTTTGCCGGTGCAGTTCGCTGTGCCGGTTTTTGCTTTGTTATACGCTTGTCAGAATGAACGGAAAAGCAGGAAAACACGTCGTACAATCGTGCAAAACGGGAAAAAATGCAAGATTTATAAATAAGGCTTGCATTTTTAGCTTATTTGCATTACAATAAGAATTGTTTCAGGCGCTATTGGAGCGTAAAAATGAATTGAATGCTTATTTTTCAATTCAAAATCTTATTTATGGAGATGTTTTCGTGGCGTACGCAAACTTGAGCAAAGCAGAATTACAGAAGGTTTTCGATGAGCTTTCCGCAGAATATAAGGGCTATCAGGCCAAAAATCTTGCGCTGAACATGGCGCGCGGCAAGCCCAGCGCAAAACAACTGGAGCTCGCCCTCGGCGTTTTGGAAGCGCTGAAAGCGAGAAGCGAATTTGCGAATTCCAACGGTGATGACTGCCGTAACTACGGTCTTTGGGACGGTCTGCCGGAGATGAAACGCATTTTCGCCGATATGGTCGGCGTACCGGCTTCGCAGGTCATTCTCGGCAACAACTCAAGCTTGATGATGATGTTTGAGGTTATTTCCCGCGGCTTCTCGCACGGTTACAACGGCTGCACGCCGTGGTGCAAGCTGGATAAGAAAAAATTTCTCTGTCCGGTGCCGGGCTACGACCGCCATTTTGCCGTAACGGAGTATTACGGCTTCGAGCTCATTAACATCCCGATGTATGCTACCGGCCCGGATATGGATCTCATCGAAAAGCTCGTCAAGGACGATGACTCCATCAAGGGCATTTGGTGTGTGCCGAAGTATTCGAACCCCACGGGTGTCACGTATTCCGATGAGACCGTCCGCCGTTTCGCTGCATTAAAACCGGCTGCAAAGGACTTCAAAATCATGTGGGATAATGCCTATTGTGTGCATGACCTCACCGATACGCCGGATACGCTGCTCAATATCTACGATCTCTGCGTTGAAAACGGCACGGAAGATCAGATCTTTATTTTTGCCTCTACGTCCAAGATCTCGTTCCCGGGCGCCGGTGTGGCCGGCCTCGCCACGAGCGACAACAATATCCGCGATTTCAAGGAGCACACGCTCACGTCTACCATCGGCCCGGATAAGCTGAATCAGCTGCGCCATGTGCTGTTCCTGCACGACATCAACGGTGTGCGCGCCCTCATGAAGGGCCACCGCGCCATTTTGGAACCGAAGTTCCGTCTGTGTGAGCTGATGTTGGAGGAAAATGTCGGCGACCTCGGCGTCGCCGAGTGGAATAAGCCGAACGGCGGCTATTTCATCAGCGTCGATGTGCTTGACGGCTGCGCAAAGCGCGTCGTGCAGCTGTGTAAAGAAGCGGGCGTCATCCTGACCGATGCCGGTGCGACGTTCCCGTACGGCAAAGACCCGCACGACAGTAACATTCGTCTTGCGCCGTCGTTCCCGCCGCTTGAAGAGCTTGAACAGGCCATGGAAGTTTTCTGTTGCGCCATCAAGCTTGCCGCTGCAGAAAAGCTGCTGAACGCGTAAAAATTTCATACAAAATACAGAGCAAGAGAGGGATAGACCGTCCTTCTCTTGCTTTTTTGTATAAAAGCGGACATCTTTACAAAATTGCCTTGACATCGAACATAGGTTTTGCTATACTGGGAAATACGGGAGAATAGATTTAATTCAGAGGAGAACGATATGGAAAAGAAAAACAACAGAAAGATTCTCGAATATTTCACCTGCGAAAATAAAGAGCACTGGCTCTGTGAGATTCAAAAGAGCGATTGGGGAGCGGGGCAGTACCTTTACAGCTTGCTGAAAGAAAATAAGCTGAAAGCACTTGTCGGCGCAACAACACTGGTTTTGATGCTGGCAGACGGCGACAAGCTCGTCTCGTTCTGTACGCTTGCGCCGCTTGATGACGTGCAGCCGACATCATACACGCCGTGGGTCGGGTTTGTGTATACATTCCCGGAGTACCGCGGGCAGCACTGTGCCGGTCGGCTTTTGGACTGCGCAGAAGGCATCGCAGCCATCATGGAACGGAAGTACACCTACATTTCTACCAATCACATCGGGCTGTATGAAAAATACGGCTATACATTTTTAGAGACCGCACAAGACATTTCCGGCGGCGGGACCCGCATTTACCGCAAGGCGCTTTTAGACGGCGGGCCGGAAACGGAGCGCCGTCTAAAAAACGGAGCCCGGTATAAATCGGAGATTGTCCGCGCAGCGCGTACAGGCACCGACCCGACGGCGTATTGCGGGATTTCGTGCGACCATTGCTTTTTGGGGCAGTGGTGCGGCGGCTGTCGGTCGGATTTTAACTGTTGCTCCTACGGCACGCTGTACGAGAAAGGCGTATGCCCCAATGCTGCCTGCTGTAAGAAAAACGGGCTTGACGGTTGCTATGACTGCGCGAAAATTCTGACGTGCGAAAAGGGATTTTACACGAAGGACAACGACGGCGCAGCCGCCGCCAAGGCGCAGGCGCTGTTTATTCATAAGCACGGCAAGGAAGAGTTTTTCAAGCTGCAAAACGTCATGCACAAAGCGCGTGATTTCAAGAAGATACAGGAAATCTTGGGTCAAAACACGCAGGAGGGTTTGCGCATTTTAGAAGGCTTTATGAAAACGGAAGCAGATGTTTGACGACACTTTCGATTTTTGAATGTATTTCATCAAAATACAATAATTTTAAAATGGTATTTTGAAGTTTTGCTTTTGTAAATTTGCGGTTTTAATTTATATTGATTTGGATTTTACTGTTAGTATTCCGGCTTTTTTCAACATGCCGATCAGCATGAAAAAAGTGCCGGTGTAGGGGATGAGCCAAAAATTGCGGCTGATAAGGCTGCAATATACAGCGAAAAGCATCACGGCGGGCGGGGTGCGCGTCATTTTGGCGAGCAGCTTCGGCTCAATGATCTGCCGAATGACGCTTAGAATGATCCATCCGATGAAAAGCCCGAGTGCTTGCGCCGCGCTGCCACATAACAATCGGTAAACGGCGAGCGGCAGCAAAACAGTTCCCGGCCCAAAGACCGGGAAAATATCGGAGACCGTCACAACGGCGGCAGTCATCAGCGGATATTCCATGCGCAGCAGGTGGAGCATCACAAAGCTTTCCGCAAACGTGATGGTGTAAATGAGTGCATAGGCAGAAACAAACCCGATGGAAGATTCACTTTTTATGGATTTTTGCAGGTTTTCTACGCACTTTTCACCGATGAGCTTCTTTAAGAGAGATAGCAAATTTTCACGGTACAGCAGGGTGAGATACGCAAAAACCGGGATGAGCGTGAGCGTTAAAAACACGGCAGGCAGCAGCAAAATCGCTTTTACGGTGCCTTGCAGCGCGGGCATGGCGGCGCCCATGTTGCCCGAAAAATTCTTCTGCGCAGCGGAGATCCACTGCGGCAATTCCTGCCATGTGCGCTCCAAAAACGACCGCACGGCGGGGGCGAGTGCTTCGTAGCGAAAGTATCGCCCGGAAGTAAAAAACGTGGCGCTTTCCCGGATGAGCCGCGTGAAAAGCAATGCAAGAAGGACGAGTGAAATACTATAAACGGCGACAGCAGTGCAAAGTGCGGCGCGCTTATGGGAGAGATGCAGCCGTTTTTCCAGCAGGCGGCATAGCGGTGCTGTGATCCACCCAAGTAACCCGCCAAGCAAAATCGGGAGAATATGAAAAATAAATCGAACCGCCAAAATAAAGATAACTGTATACAGTATTAGTAATACGATAAATATCTTTTTGCTTTTTACAAATTTCCAAATGTGTTTTGCCACCTTTGCACCGCCTTTCCTTTACACATCTGCAGCGCACATAGTTTGGCTTTGCGCGGCGGAAAAATTCGCAAATTTAAGCAAAATATGCATGACATTTTTCGCGCGGTGTGCTACAATATTCTCGAATAAATGTGGTGCATGCATTTTAATGCACCGATAACGGCTAAAGGAGCTTGAGTTTATGGAAATTACAGTCAGCAAACGTTTTCTACGCGTGCCGGTGAAATTTGACGGCACTTCGCACAAATTTACTTTTTCTGAAAACGGCACACCGGTTTATAAGTTCGATGCCGTTTATACGGAAGAAAACGCAGATGCGGTTTATTATGCCGACCTGCGCGATTACCTTGGTAAGACGATGACTGTCACGGTAGAGCCGGAGTGCGCATTTACACCGGTGTTTGAGGATGCCGTGACGCCGCTTACGGCGGAAGAGACCGTCTTGCGCCCGCAGCTGCACTTTACAGCGGAGCGCGGCTGGATCAACGATCCGAACGGTCTGTGCTTTTACGGCGGACAGTACCACCTTTTCCACCAGCACAATCCCTACGGCAGACTGTGGGGCAACATGCATTGGGGTCACGCCGTAAGCCCGGATCTTCTCCACTGGGAATATAAGGAAGAAGCGATGTTCCTTGACATGGACGGCGCAATGTTTTCCGGCTGTGCGGTAGTCGATCACAACAATGTTTCCGGCCTCAAGGAAGGCGATGAAACGCCAATCTTGTTCTTTTACACCTGCGCGGGCGAAAAAAAGAGCACACAGTGCCTTGCGTACAGCACAGACGGCGGTAAAACGTTGAAAAAGTATGACAAAAATCCGCTGATCGACGAGATTGCACCCGGTAACCGCGACCCGAAGGTTATTTACGACGCCAAGCGCGCGCGCTGGCTGATGGCACTGTATTTTGTGGAGCGCACTTACGCAATCTTCACGTCGCAGGACTTACTGCATTGGGATCTTCTGCAGAAATTTGATCTGCCCGGTGATGACGAGTGCCCGGATCTCTATCCGCTTACAGCAGATGACGGCAGAACGCTGTGGGTCTATTCCGGTGCGCACGACATGTATTTTGTCGGTGATTTTGATGAAAACGGCCTTTACCAGCCGATTCAGTCGGTCGGGCAGCTTTCGTATAACTCGCAGTCGTATGCGGCGCAGACGTATTACTACGAGCCGGGCAAGCCGGTCATCCGCTTTGCGTGGAACCGCAGCGATATTCCCGGCGCACCGTTCAACGGCTCCATGTGTACGCCGACCGAAATGACGCTGAAAAAGCACGGCGACCGCTACTATCTCTCTGCGCTGCCGATCAAGAGCACAGAAAATCTGGTTGTAAAATCCGACAAGCTTGATGACTTTACATTGACACACTGCACGCACGAGCTCGGCAGCAAGACCTGCCGCATCTCCTTTACTGTAAAGGAAGGCGACCTTACATTCGATTTGTGCGGCCTTGAGATGAAGCTCGACAAAAACGGTCTGACCTGCGGAGAATCCCTATTGCCGCGCCTGAAAAACGAGCCGATGAAGGTGGACATCATTACCGATACAAACAGCGTAGAGATTTATTTGAACGGCGTTGCAAACACGGTCATCGCGCATGTGCTGGATGAGACGAAGCCGACGTTCACGATCCACGCCGAGGATCCCGTTGAGGTGCAGAACCTCACAGTTTCCGAGCTTTCGCTGTGATGCGTGCAATGAAGCGCGTACTGACCATCGCCGGGTCGGATTGCTCCGGCGGCGCGGGTATTCAGGCGGATATCAAGACAATATCCGCACACGGCGTGTACGCGATGAGCGTGATCGTGTCCGTTGTGGCGGAAAACACCGTGCATGTGCTGAAAAAGCAGGATATTGCGCCGGAGATTGTCCGCGCGCAGGTGGACGCAATCTATGAAGATATCGGCACAGACGCCGTGAAGATTGGCATGCTGCCGACGCCGGAGGTGATGTCTGCTGTGGCGGAAAAGCTGCGCAAATACTGTCCGAAGAACGTCGTTGTTGACCCTGTGATGTATGCGAAAGACGGAACGGCACTGATGGCTCCGCAGTCGATTGAGACATTCAAAGCGGAAATTTTGCCGCTCGCCGACGTGCTGACACCGAATATTCCCGAGGCGGAGGAAATTACCGGGATGCACATTGAGACGGAAGACGATATGTGTGCTGCAGCAAAGTTGATTTACACAATGGGCTGTAAAGCTGTGCTTGTAAAGGGAGGACACTTTGCAGGCGACCCGATCGATATTCTGTTCGATGGTGAACGGCATATAAGCTTTGCATCAAGACGCATTCAAACGAAGAACACGCACGGCACAGGGTGCACGCTGTCTTCCGCTATTGCCTCGAATTTGGCGCTTGGATATGCACCCGCTGAAGCGGTGAAGCGTGCGAAAGACTATATGACGTGCGCCATTGAGCACGCGCTCGAGCTCGGGCACGGCGCGGGGCCGACGAACCACTTTTACAGCTTGTATCAAAGCGGACTTCCAAAGTGAATAGCTTGCTCCATAGAGAAAGCACCTTGTAAAGCTTTTGGCCTTGCAGGGTGCTTTTCATGTTTGAAAAATCGCGGCGGATTTCGGGCACACTTTTCAAAGGCATAAAGGCACGTTTATAAAAAGGCGATGGCTCGTTTTTTCACTTTGGTTCTAAACCCGGCGGCACGTCCATAGAATTGGGCATACGGAGCGGAAAGAAAGGTGTGTGCGATGGATTTTGAAAAGGCGATCCGTCCGCTCGGGCGCTTTACACCGATGCTTGAAAAGGTGCCGCAGGCGGTGCGCGACGCGGTGTTTGACATTCGTATCAGTGTGGATAAGCCTGTGCTGCTGTGCTGCGGCGACCGCATTTTGTTTTTGCGGGAAGACGGCGACACGGCGCAGTATTTTTCGCAAAACAATGTGACAGCGACACGCGAGGACGTGGAGGAAATCTTTTTGCGGCTGTGCGGATATTCTGTTTACAGTCACATGGAGGAGATTCGCGGCGGATTCGTCTCCGCAGACCACGCGCTGCGGGTGGGCATCGGCGGTACGGCGGTGATCGAAAAGGGTGGCATCAAAACGGTGCGCGACGTGACGAGTCTTTCTGTGCGTATCCCGCGAGAGAAGCGCGGCTGTGCAGAGGAGGTGCTGCGCTACGGCGTAGACCTCAACCGCGGGCTGCTGCTTGCTGGTGCGCCGTCCTCGGGCAAAACGACGCTGCTGCGGGACATTGCACGATATATCGGTACGGCGGGACACCGCGTGGTGGTGCTTGACGAGCGGTTTGAGCTGAGTGCGGACGGGTTTGACCTCGGCGCGTGCACGGATATTTTGCAGGGCTACCCGAAGCAGGAGGGGCTTTCGCACGCGGTGCGGTGTCTTTCACCGGAGTACATCGTCTGCGATGAACTCGGCGAAAACGATCTTTCGGCGATACGTTCGGCATCGTTTTCAGGGGTGGCGCTGATTGCGAGCATCCACGCGGGCAGTGTACACGAGCTGTGTTGCAGACCGCTGTGCCGCGGGATTCTGTCGCTCGGCGCGTTTGAAACGGTGGCACTGCTGCACGGGCGAAGTGCACCGACGAAAGTGGAAAAGCTGTTTTTGGCGGGTGATCTTCTTGAAAACAACGGCGGCAATCCTGATTGTTCTGTGCGCGGCGACCGCCGGGTCATCGGTATCTGCGCGGCTAAAAATGCGTGAAAAAGAACTGGACATTTTTTTGGAAGCGCTTTTTGCGTTGAAAAACGCCGCGGCCTATACGGCGGGCGACCTGTACGCGCTGCTCTCTCTGTGCCGCGAAAACGCTTTTTTGGGGCGCGTGTGGGTGCTTTCCGAAAACATGGATTGCACAGCGGCGTTTAAAGCGGCGGCACATGCATTTTTTACATACCGCGGGGATGAAGCGCTGTGCGCCGCGTTTATCGACGGGTTCGGCAAGACCGACCTCGATGGGCAAATGGCGTATTTTGCGCTGCATGAAGGCCGCGTGCGCAGCGCACTTTTAGCCGCCGAGCAAAGCCTTGCCCAGAAAGGCAGATTGTGCGTGGCGCTGGGGCTATTTGTCGGCGTTTCCGCCGCCCTTATTTTGCTGTAACAGCCGGAAAGGAAAGCAAAGCTATGGATGTAGATCTGATCTTCAAGATCGCCGCCATCGGCATACTTGTGGCCGTTTTGAACCAGCTGCTCATTCGCTCCGGGCGGGAGGAGCAGGCTATGATGACGACGCTTGCGGGACTCATTGTGGTGCTGACGATGCTCATCACGCAGATCAGCACGCTGTTCGATACGATCAAATCGGTGTTTGGGCTATGAGCACGGTGCTTATGGTATCGGCAGCGGCGGTGTTTGCAGCGGTGTGCGGCGCGCTTTTAAAACGCGGGCAAAAGGAAATAGCTCTGCTGTTTTCGCTTGCGGCGGCGGTGCTCGTTTTTCTGTGTATTTTGCCGCAGATCGAAACGCTGACTTCGACATTCCGTGAATGGGCGGAGCTTTCCGGCATGCCGGAGGTGTTCGGAGCGCTGTTAAAGGCGCTCGGCATCGTGCTCATCGGGCGCATAACGGCGGATCTTTGTAAGGACGCGGGGGAATCGGCAATAGCAAGCGGTGTGGAGCTTGCCGTAAAAACAGCGGTGCTGCTGACGGCGCTGCCGTTGCTGAATCGACTTCTCTCGCTTTTGCAGGAAGTGCTGTTGTTATGAAAAAACGGATTTTGCGCGTTTTTTTGGCTTTGACGGTGTTTATCCTGCTGCTTTCACTGCCCGTGCGCGCGGACGAAGCGGAGCTCTTCCAAAACAGCGGGGCGGATACACTTATGGAGGCGCTGCCGGAAGAAGCACAGTCGCTTTTGCAGAACGTCGGGGCCGACCCGATGGAAGCACCTGCGCCCGACGCGGCGACAAAGCTGTTTTCGGCGCTTTCCGAGGGCTTTCGTGCGGAGTGGACAGCACCGGCGCGGGCACTCCTTACGCTGCTTGCATCATGCGTGCTGTGCAGACTTGTGCAGGAATTCGCCGCAAAAGAGCTTTCCTACGCCGTTTCCGTATGCGGGGCGCTGTGCGCCGCCGTGACGCTGCTTTCGCCGATGGCTTCGCTTTTGGAGCAGGCCGCGCGCGTGACGGATGCTGCTGCCGTTTTTCTGCTTGCCGCGGTGCCCGTGTATGCGGGGCTGCTTTTCACGGCGGGGAACACTGTGACAGCACCGACCTACGGCGCGCTGTCGCTTGCAGCGGCAAATGCCGTCTCGGTTTTGAGCAGCGCGGTGCTCATCCCGGTTTTGCGTGTGTTTTTGGCGTTTTCCGTGGCTTCTGCCGTGACATCGTTTGATTTAAAGCGGCTGACGGACGCGCTGTATAAAGTTATCAAGTGGGCTTTGGTGCTCGCCGTCACGGTATATACGGGTGTTTTGTCCGTACAGACAATTGTTGCGAACAGCGCGGAGATGGCGGGCGGCAAGGCGGCGAAAATGCTTGTCTCCGGCGCAATCCCCATTGTGGGCAGCGCGTTTTCCGATGCGTTTTCGGTCATCGTTTCCGGCGCGGCGCTTGTAAAAAACGGCGTGGGTGCATTTGGGTTGCTTGCATCGCTCGCGATTTTTCTGCCGCTGTGCATAAAGGCTGCCGCGTGGCTTTTGATTTGCTTTTGCGCGGGGCTTGCGGCAGAGGTGTTGGGTCTAAAGCCGCTTGCGTCGTTTTTAAACGGCTGTGCTGCGGCGCTGCGGCTGCTCATTGCGGTGGTATGCAGTGTGGGTGCGGTGGCGGTGGTCTCGGCGGCCGTGGTGCTTTGTGTGCGAGGTGCTTATGCGTGAATTGTATGCGCTGGTGTTTTCGGTGTGCGTGGTGCTCATCGGAACGGAGATGATCGTGCGGTTGTTCCCGGAAAAAAGCGGGTCACTTATCCACGCACTTGCAGCGCTGATGCTGCTTGTGGTGCTTGTAAACGGCATTTTAAAGCTGCAAAGCGGGGCCTCGCTCGATTTTGACTTGACCGAAACGGGCGAAGCCGAATCGACGATAACGCAAAGCTACGCGGAAAAGGGCGCGGCGATTTTGAAAGAGCGGCTCTCGGCGCTTTTGAAAAGTGCGGGAATGGACGTGCCGGCAGCGAATATCGACATTTGGTACACGCAGGACGATGACGGCGTGGTGACGGTGGAACGTGTGCGGGTACGGGTGCGGTTTGCGACAGACATCGACCGCGCGGACGCGCTTTTGCGCAGCGTGCTGACCGAGGCCATCCCGGTGGATGTGTACGTGTAGGAGGTGAGGCGAGACGGATAAACTGAAAAGCCTTTTGAAAAACGGTAAGCTGACGTATATGCTCATTGCAGCCTGCGCGGCGCTCGTTTTATTGATGCTCCTTTGGCCTATGGACACAAAGAACACGGAAAATGAAGCGCCGGAGACGGAGGAACTGACGGCGGGAGACTACACCAGAGCGCTTTCCGCGCAGATCGCGCAGATGGTCTCGGCTATCACGGGGGAAAGCGAGCCGCAGGTAACGGTGACGCTGCGTACAATGGGCGAAACGGTGTATGCGACCGAAGATAAGCAGAGCGAAAAAAGCGCCGAGGAGTACAGCGGCGAAAGCCTCAACCGCACGCAGACGGACGGCGACACGCAGAAGACGTATATCCTGGTGAAGGCGGCGGACGGCTCGCAGAAGCCGCTCGTCGTGACGAAAACGGAGCCGGAGATCCGCGGCGTGGTAGTCGTGAGCCGCGGGGGAGGCGACCCGAAAATGCGGGAGAAGATTGTGGAGGCCGTGAAGACTGCGCTCGATTTATCCTCTACGCAGGTATGCGTGGTGGGGTACAGCGAATATACATATGGCAACGAATGAAACCATTCAGTGAAGATCGGAGGAACACGGAATGAAATACGGTAAAAGACAGCTGATCTTGGCATCGCTTGTGCTGGCCCTTGGTGCGGCGGTGTACTTAAATTGGCAGTTTGCGGGCACAAAGGTGCAGAGCGCGGGCGATGTCAGCGAGGAAAGTGCGTCTTCCGCTCTCGGTGCGGCGCAGCTTGTGAACAACGCCTATGTGGAGACAGTCTCCGACACGCTTATGAATGAGGACGGCGTTCTGCCGGAAACGGAGCCCGCAGACGGTGCGGCGGAAAGCAGCGCGGCAGAAGAAACAGCGACTGCGGTTTCGGCTTCCGCAAAGCTTTCGGACGCCCGCTTGACGCGCCAGACCGCACGGGATGAGGCCGTGGAGCTGCTGGAGGACATCCTGAAGGACGACAGCGCCGAGGTCGCCGTAAAGCAGGCTGCCGTGGACGAAGCTGCGGTTATCGCGCAGAACATTTTGAAAGAGACAAACATAGAGTCCCTCATAGAAGCGAAGGGCTTTACGGAGTGCGTGGCGTACATCAACGGCGAAAGCTGCACGGTGGTTGTAAACGGCGACATGGAGGACGAACAGAACGCGCTCATCGTGCGAGACATTGCAGTTTCCGAAAGCGGCGTCAGCGCGGAAAACGTGAAGATCATTTCTGCGGCGAAATAAAAGATGATTTCTTGCATTTTACCATTTATCGTGGTATACTATTCCAGAACATATCGGCGTGTATGTCTGGAGCTTGAAAACTGCACATCAAACGGCACCGGTGAAACCCGAAAGTGCCTGATTTCTGCTCAAATTGCCTGCCGATCCTTCGGCGGGCTTTTTTGTTTATATCCGCCATGAATCACGCAATGAATTTTATTGAGATAAGGGAAAGGAACCGAGTATGACGAAAAGAAGAGAATCGAGAGAACAGGCTTTTACGCTGCTTTTTGAAAAGACTGTGACGGGCGACAGCATGGAAGACATCATTGAAATGGCGAAGGAAGCGCGCGATGTCGTTATCGATCCGTACTGCGAAAAGCTGACCGCTTTGACGGAGCTCTATTTAGACGAGATCGACCACACGATCGAAGAAAATCTGCGCGGCTGGAGTTTACGCCGTCTTTCTAAAATGACGCTGACGATTTTGCGCGTTGCCGTGTGCGAGATGCAGTTTATGCGGGCCGACGATGTGCCGGTGAGCGTTTCCATCAATGAGGCGGTGGAGCTTGCAAAAATTTACGGCAACGAAAAGGACGCTTCTTACGTAAACGGCGTGCTTTCCACAATTGCAAAGAAGCTTGAGGGAGCGAAGAACGAGACGGAGAGCGAAAATGCCTAACATCAGCGCGCTCGGTTTAGACACCAGCAACTACACAACGAGCGCCGCGTTTTTCGGTGACGGCGAAATGGACAGCCGCGGCATGATTTTGCCTGTGAAAGAGGGCGAGATCGGACTGCGCCAGAGCGACGCGGTGTTCCACCACACGCGCCAGCTGCCGGAGGTGCTGTCCATGCTCGGTGATAAGATCGGCGGGGCGAAGGTCATTGGCGTTTCGGAGCGTCCGCGTGATGCGAAGGACTCCTATATGCCGTGCTTCTTGGTGGGCATCGGTGCGGCGCAGATGCTTGCGCAGGCGTTAGGGGTGCCGCTGCGGCGCTTTTCGCACCAGCAGGGGCACATTGCGGCAGCGCTTTACTCTGCCCAACGACTGGACTTGCTGCACGAGCGCTTTTTGGCGTTCCACATGTCCGGCGGCACAACGGAAGCGGTTTTGGTAGAACCTGTGGAGGGTGACAAAATGTTTCGCACGCGCCTTGTTGCGTCTTCACTCGATTTAAAGGCCGGGCAGGTCATTGACCGCATCGGCGTGATGCTCGGTCTGCCGTTTCCGGCTGGCAAGCATTTAGACCCCATTGCGTGCAATTACATGGAAAAACTGCGCGTGCGCGCTTCGATGAAAGGCGCGAACTGCTCGCTTTCCGGCGTGGAAAATAAATGCCGCGAGCTGATGAAAAAGGGCGCGCCGAAGGAGGAAATCGCCGCGACGTGCATGGCGTACGTCATTGCGGCATCGGATGCGATGTGTAAGGCGCTTATCGAGACATTCGGTGATTTGCCCGTGGTGTTTTCGGGCGGCGTGTCCTCAAACTCCATGCTGCGCGCGCACATGAGCGAAAAGTACGGCGCACTGTTTGCGGAGCCGCGTTTTTCGGCGGATAACGCTGCCGGCATCGCCGTTTTGGCGTCACTTTCGCAGGAGGCCTGATATGCGCGTTTTATCGGTTTCGCAGATCAATTTTTTTATAAAGTCGCTTATTGAGGGTGACGGCCGCATGCGCGACATTTACGCGCGCGGCGAAATTTCCAATTTTACCGATCACTACCGCTCCGGACACCTGTATTTTTCGCTGAAAGACGAAAAGTCCGTTTTGAAGGCGGTTATGTTTTCGTCTGCCGCGCGGCGGCTGCGCTTTCACCCGAAGGAGGGTATGCGCGTTATCGTGCGCGGGCGTGTGGCCGTGTATGAGCCCGGCGGGCAGTACCAATTCTATGTGGAGGAAATGCAGCCGGACGGCGTGGGCGCGCTGAGCTTAGCGTTTGAGCAGCTGAAAGAAAAGCTTGCTGCCGAGGGACTGTTCGCGGAAGAACACAAGCGGCCGATCCCGCCGTTTCCGGCGCGCATCGGCGTTATTACATCGCCGACGGGCGCGGCGGTGCAGGATATTCGCAACATACTCTCGCGGCGCTGGCCTGCGGCGGAGATCGTGTTTTGCCCGGTGCTTGTGCAGGGCGAGGACGCAGCGGCGCAGCTTACGGCGGCGGTGAAATTGATGAACGCCCAAAAGGCGGCGGATGTCATCATCATCGGGCGCGGCGGCGGCTCCGCAGAGGATTTGGCCGCATTCAACGACGAGACGCTCGCAAGGACAGTGTTCGCGTCGAAGATACCCGTCATCTCCGCTGTGGGACACGAGACGGATTTTACGATTTGCGATTTTGTCGCGGACTTGAGAGCGCCAACGCCGAGCGCGGCGGCAGAGCTTGCCGTGCCGGACAGGGAAGAAATGCGTGCGGCACTTGCGCAGCTGACGCGCCGTTTGTGCGGCAGCGTGCAGGCGGGGCTTGACGATCGGCGGCAGATGCTCGATGCGCTTGCAAGCGCAAATGTGCTGCAAAACCCGTCCGCGTGGCTTTCACCGCGTAGGCAGGTGCTCCGAAACACGGTGCAGAGCCTGACGCACAGCGCCGAGCGCAGAATTTTGAATGAGAAAAACGAGCTTGCTGCGCTTTCCGCACGGTTAGACGCAATGAGCCCGCTGAAGGTGCTTTCACGCGGATACGCGATCGTGTCCGACGAAAACGGGAAAGTGATAAAGCGCACGGAAGACGCAAAGCCGGGCGACGTTTTGACAGCGCGCGTAGAGGACGGCGCGATCACCGTGCAGGTGCAGAAAACAGAAAAGAGGGAAATGACCGATGCCTAAAAAAACCATGACCTTTGAAGACGCGATGCTGCGCCTTCGCGAGGTGACCGAGACGCTCGAAAAGGGAGATGTGACACTGGAGGAATCTGTGAAGCTTTTTAGCGAGGGCGCGGAGCTTTCCCGCTTTTGCTATGAGAAATTAAACACGGCCGAACAGAAAATTACGGAGCTGAGTGCTGCGAAAACGGAGGAATAAAAATGGAAGACAGGGTAAAACGCATTGAAAAAGCCTTAGATCATTTTTTGCCGGAGCGCAAGGGCTCGCTTTCCGAGACCGTGACCGACGCCATGCGCTATTCGCTTTTAAACGGCGGCAAGCGTGTGCGCGCCGTTTTAACGCTTGCGTTCTGCGAGCTGTGCGGCGGCGATGAAGACATGGCGATGCCGTTTGCGTGTGCCGTGGAGATGGTACACGCGTATTCGCTCATCCACGATGACCTGCCGTGCATGGATAACGACGATATGCGCCGCGGTAAGCCCTCTAACCACAAGGTCTACGGTGAAAATTACGCATTGCTTGCGGGCGACGGCCTTTTGACAAAAGCATTTGAAACGGCGCTGAGCAGTGAAGCATTCCGAAATGTCGGCATGGAGCGCGCTGCGTATGCGGCGGCGGTGCTTGCGCGCTGCGCGGGCGAGCACGGTATGGTGGGCGGCCAGTGCATTGACCTTGCAACCGAAAACCGCACCGTTTCGCTCGATGAGCTGTGCGAAAAAGACACCGGCAAGACCGCGAACCTCATCATGGCGGCATGCATGATGGGCTGCGTTGCGGCGGGTGCGAACGAAACGCAGATCAATGCAGCAAAGGAATACGCGCTGCACATCGGTTTGGCGTTCCAGATCCGCGACGATATTCTGGACGTGACCGGTGACGCCAAGGAGCTTGGCAAGAACATCGGCGTGGATGCACAAAACGCGCGCTGCACGTATGTTTCCATTTTGGGCGTGGAAAAAGCGCAGGCGCTCGTCGATGAGCATACCGAAAAGGCGCTTCATGCGCTTGACGCGTTTGACGCGGACAGCACGTTCCTGCACGAGTTTGCGGAAAAGCTCGCGACGCGCAGCAAGTAATGAAACGCACACTGGAGTTCGTCATCGACTGCGGACAGGAAAACATGGACGTGCGCACGTTCGTGCGGCGGTACTTAGGGTTTTCCGCACGCATTTTAACGGCGCTGAAATATGAGGGAGAGATGCTTAAAAACGGCGAACCCGTGCACAGCAATGCAGTTTTGAAAGCCGGCGATACGCTGACTTTGACGCTGCTTGAGACGGGCGAAGCGTATGAAAAAGCCGACCTGCCGTTTGCGGTTTTATATGAGGACGAGGATTTTTTAGTGCTCGATAAGCCGTACAATATGCCTGTGCACCCCTCGCCGGGGCACGACCGCGACAGCGTTTTAAATGCGGCGGCGTGGTATTTTCAAAATACACCGGACTTTGTGTTTCGGCCGCTGTACCGCTTAGACCGGGATACGACCGGCGCACTGGTGTTGGCGAAAAACAAATTTGCCGCAAACGCAAAGCTGACGAAAACGTACCGCGCCGTGTGCGAGGGCGAAACGCCCGAAAGCGGGTGTGTGAACGTGCCCATCGGGTTAAAGCCGGGGCATAAGGTGGAGCGCTGCGCGGGCATCGGAGACGAAGCCGTGACGGAATTTCAAACGGTGAAAACGAGCGGTGGGTACAGCCTCGTTGACTTCCATTTGAAAACCGGGCGCACGCACCAGATTCGCGTGCACATGGCGCACCTTGGGCATCCCGTGGCGGGGGACGACCTTTACGGCGGGCATTTGGACAGAACGGAGCATCAGATGCTCTGCTGCCGTGCAGTGCATCTTTTATGCCCGGCGCTCGACATTGATAAAACGGTCGAGACGGATTTTTCGGCGGAACAAAAGGCGTGTTTCCCGGAGCTTTTTCAATGAAAAACACCCCGCAGCTTTAAAACTGCGGGGTAGTCCATATCAAGTGAAATTTTATTCCACGTCCGTATGGATGAGGCGGTCTAACAGTGTGATGAGTAAAATGCGCTCTTCATCGGAAAGGTCGCGCGTGACGCTTTTGGCCCAATCCTGCAAAATCTCGCGGATGACGGGCACGAGCTTTTCGCCGCTTTCCGTGACGTAGAGGTTGTTTTCGCGGCGATCTTCCTTGCCGGTTTCGCGCGAAATGTAGCCGAGCTCTTCAAGGCGTTTTGTGCGGCGTGCTACGGTGCATTTGTCGATATACATGTGTGAGACGATGGCGTCCTGCGTGGTGCCGGGGTGGCGGTTGATGTAAAGCAGGATCATCGGCATACCACCCACAAAGCCGTAGCCGCGCAGACGGTCATCCATATATTTTTTACGCTGGCGGTGCAGATAGGTGAAGCTGCGGCTTAGATCACGCGGAAAATCCGCAAGGCGCTCCTGTTCGGTTTCTGCTGTTTTCTTTTCTTCCGGCATGCTTACACCTCCGTATGGTTTATGGTTTTATTATATGGCTTTTGTGCGAAAAAGTCAATTCAAAAATCCGCTTATTCCGCGATAAACGGGTGACAGACGCGCTTATACAGTTCGTCGTCGAACATAACGTGATAAATGCTTTCGAGCTCATGCAGCACGACTTTCGCTTCCGGCATGGGCTGCGCGATAGGCAGCACGAGTATGTTGAAATCCACGCCGTACAAAAGGCTTTTGGTTTTTGTCATTTCACACCCGCAGCGCTCATAAAACGCGATGCGGCGGCGACGGATGTTGACTTCTTCTTCGGCTTCGGCGCTCTCAACGCTTTCCACTTCGAGCAAAAGACCGTCACGGTCTTTCATTTCTGTGCGCAGCAGGGGAAAAGTCTTGCTGCCGATGCCCGTGCCGCGCAGGTCTTTTCTGACAGCAAAGTAATCGAGCAGGGCGTATTTGCCGTTTTCCGTGCACGAAAAATAGGCGTAGGCGCAGAGTGAATCGGTTTCGTCGTAAAAACCGTAGCACGGGTAGCAGTTTTTATTGTAGAGCATTTCCATGCTTGCAAAGGGACGCAGCTCGCTCGGCGGGAATGCCTCGTGCATATATGCGTTGTAAATTTCGCGAATTTCGTCTAAATTCAGCTTTTTAATGTGTAACAAATACTCAACTCCCATTTTTATTTTGGACCAAGCAAAGGAGCTTTACTTTGAATCCATTTCCGTATACGTTTGATAACAAACGGTATCATACATTAGCTTATCACAACCGGGTGCAGAATTGCAAGACCCAAAAGGCTGTGATCGATGCCGGGCTGAGCTGCCCGAACATAGACGGCACGTGCGGCGTGGGCGGGTGCATCTTCTGCGACGGCGGCAGCGGCTATTTTACGCAGGATAAGGCATTTTCCGTGACGGAGCAGCTGCAAGCGGAAAAAGTGCGTATTCATAAAAAGTCGCCGGAAAGTAAAATCATCGCGTATTTTCAGACGCACACAAACACCTACGCGCCGGTTGAAAAGCTCAGGACGTTATACGAAGAAGCGCTTGCATTCGGCGTTTACGGCGTATCGATTGCCACGCGCCCGGACTGCATCGGGGAGGATGTTTTGTCGCTTTTAAAAGAATTGAACGGCAAAACGCACCTCACCGTGGAACTGGGCCTGCAAAGCAGTAATGATGAGACGGCTGCGCGTATTCACAGAGGATATAAATACGAGATATTTAGAGAGATATTTCTGCGCCTGCGCGAAAACAATATTCGCGTTTGCGTGCATATCATAGACGGATTACCGGGCGAGACGGAGGCGGAGATGATAAAGACCGCCGAAGACCTTGCACAGCTGCGCCCGGACGGTGTGAAAATTCATCTTTTACACGTCATTCGCGGCACGCAGCTTGCGGGCTTATACGAAAGCGGCGCATACACGACGATGACGTTTGAGGACTATGTGCGCGTCGTAATCCGTCAACTGGAGGTGCTGCCGCCCGAAACGGTCATCGAGCGCATTACGGGCGACGGTGACAAAACAAAGTTGCTTGCGCCCCTGTGGAGCCGCGATAAAATCCGCGTACTCGGCACGATAGACCGCGAGATGGCAGCGGGAAATACTTGGCAAGGCAGACTTTATTCGCCGAATGGCTTGCAAAAAGGACAGAAAATGCGTATAATAGAATAAATCCGAACACGGTGTGCAGTTTACGCTGTGATTTCGTTTATGAAAGGTAATTTTACTATGAATAATAAAGCTCCAAATCAACATAGCGACGCGCGTTCTTTTGAAATGCGCCGTTTGATTTTCCTTGGCGCGGCCGGCGTGCTCATTCTGGTCGTGGTCATTTTATCGCTCCTATCTGCGTTCGGCGGGAAATCCGACGGTCAGAGCACCGGCAACGGCACGTCTTCCGCGGTGACGGAGGACGGCAAGCTCGTCATTCAGGATCTTTACGAGGGTGAGATCACCATTCCGAAGTTTAATGTGCCGCTCAATACATACGACCAGTCGAAGTTTAAAAATGACAACGGCCTTGTGACGTATGACGACGCGAACGCGAGCCTCGGCATCGACGTTTCCGACTATCAGGGCGACATCGACTGGGCAGCCGTCAAAGCGAGCGGCATCGATTTCGCGATGATCCGCGCAGGCTACCGCGGTGCAACGCGCGGCAAGCTGAACGAAGACAGCAAGTTTGCCGATAATTACACCGGTGCGAAGGACGCAGGCGTAAAGGTGGGCATCTACTTCTTCTCGCAGGCAACTTCTGTTACCGAAGCGGAGGAGGAAGCGGGCTATGTGCTCCAGCTTTTGCAGAATAAGTCCGTCGATTACCCCGTCGTCTTTGACTGGGAGCAGACGAGCGTAGACGGCTCTCGCACGGCAGATGCCACAGGCGAGCAGATCACGAGTTATGCTTCGGCGTTCTGCAAAAAGATCGCGAAAGCGGGCTACACCGCAGGTGTGTACTTCAACCGCAGTCTTGGCTATAACTATTATGACTTAGAGCAGCTCAAGGACTTTGAGTTCTGGCTCGCGGAATACCGCAGCGTGCCGGCATTCTACTATAACTTCGGCCTGTGGCAGTATTCCGACAACGCGCAGGTGCAGGGCATCGACGCGGCAGTCGATATTAACGTCAGCTTTAAGAACTACGGCTGATTTTAAAAGTAAAAACGAAAGGTGCTTGATCATTTTGGTCAGGCACCTTTTTTGTTATTCTTCGTCTTCGCCGAACCAGCCGCAGGCTTTCATGTCTACGCGGCCGTCGGGTAGGAACTGCACGCCCTCGGCTTCGAGCTTTTCGCGCTGTACATCGGGGCCGCCGAAAACGTAGCCCTTGCACAGAGAGCCGTCTTTGAACACTACGCGGTGGCATGGCGTATTTACGGGGTCCGTGTTGCGGTGCAGCACAAAGCCCACGCCGCGCGAGGCACGCGGTTTGCCCGCCGCAAATGCCACAAAGCCGTAATTTGTCACTTTGCCGCGCGGGATCTCGCGCACCACCTGAAACACGCGCTCAGAAAAATCGTTCATCGTATTCAACTCCCTTTGTTTTCAAACCGTTTTGTACAGTATAGCATAAAAGTAGTCTTTACAAAAGGGTTTTTATTGATTATAATGAAATATAACGAAACTAAAATCGAAACGGAGTTGTTGATATGGCTATTATTGAAGTGAATTTTATCTCGAAGTGCCTCATGCGTGTGGTGACGTTCAATGCAATTATCCCGGTGGATAAGTTCGGCCCGCAGGCGGAAAACGCAGAGCAGAAGCCACTGAAGACGCTTTACCTTTTGCACGGCATTTTTGGCAATTATACGGACTGGGTGAACGGCACGCGCATTCAGGCGTGGGCGGAGGCAAACGACCTTGCGGTCATTATGCCCTCCGGTGAAAACCGCTTTTATCTCGATGACGAAAAGAGCGGCGAGCTGTACGGCGAGTTCATCGGCAAGGAGCTTGTAGAGTTCACAAGAAAGCTGTTTCCGCTTTCCGACAAGCGCGAGGATACGTTCATCGCGGGTCTTTCCATGGGCGGCTACGGTGCAATCCGCAACGGCCTGAAGTATGCGGAAAACTTTGGCTGCGTCATCGGTCTTTCCGCCGCGCTCGTGCACGATACGTGGAAGGACGCGGACAACTCCGCGCCGATCTTCACATTCCGCCGCAACTATTACGAGGCGATCTTCGGTGAGTATGACAAGGTGAAGGGCAGCGACAAAGACCCGAAGGCGCTGCTTTTGAAGCTGAAGGAGGAGGGCAGACCCGTACCGAAAATGTACCTGTGCTGCGGCACGGAGGACGGCCTCGTCACCGCAAACCGCGATTTCCGCGATTTTCTCAACGAAAACGGTGTTGACCTCACGTATGTGGAGGGCCCCGGCAAGCACGACTGGGTATTCTGGGATACGTACATCAAAAAGGTGCTCGACTGGCTGCCGCTTAATAGAACAGGCGCGGGCATCAACAGCGGAAACGTGAAATAAAGCAGAACGGAAAACAGGGGAACGGATGATGCAGAAGAGGAATCTGAAAAATTCCGCAAGATCACGATGAATGTGCTGACGATGCAGCTCAATTTCATCCCGATCATGGATCTCATCGCCGCCAGCTTATAAATTCGTAAACATAAATCAAAAGCCACCGAAACGGAAAAGCGCAAGGCTTGCCGCAAACGGTGGCTTTTACTCTATGAAAATTTAATTCTGCGTTTTATTGCCGGGCAGGATATTGAGGTTTTCCGGGACATTCGGGTGGGGGATGTTGTGCAACGCAAAGCCCGCGAGCTGACGGATGATCTGCAAAACGAACGACCGCGTTTCAGGGTCGAGGTGCACGGCGGCGTTGTAGATAGCGCCGATGTTCTTTTGAATGTCGCCGGCGTCAAATACGTTTTCAATATTGCCGGCGGTCAAAAGGCCGTAGAGTACATCGACAAGGCGTATGCGCTCGTCGATGCTCATGCCGGTGATCCAGCTGTTGAGAGTTTTGTTCATGTATTTTGCGCCGCTGGAAATTTCCTCCAGCGTATGGAATGCACCGTCCGTCACCTGCCACGAGAACGGGTCGTGCTGCATAATGCCCATTTGGTTGCTTTCCACAACGGAGTATGCACCGTGGTTTTCAAGCAGCATGCCGATGAGCGAGCCTTTCGGAATGACCTTATGTACGCGGCTTTGAATGCGCCCATATTCTTCGGATTTGAGCGTGTTGCCGATGAAGCCGGGGCTGTCGAGCGGGTAGACGCACTCAATACGCTTTTGAATTTCCGGGTCGCAGAACATGCCCGCGTAGGCTGCAAGGTTGCCGCCTTTGGAGTGGCCCATCAAAAGCAGTTTGCCTGGAAAACCTTCGCCGAGCTTTGTCACATAGTCTGCCGCATCGGCCTGCGAGGGGATGACGGGCAGAAATGCCATGTTAAAATCCTCTTTCCAGCCGACAAGCGTGGCGTCCGTGCCGCGGAATACGGCGCAGGCGTGGTCGTTATCGAGGTATACGGTGATGGCCGCAAACTGCTCCTCTGACTGGTCACACAGCTTTTCAACGAAGTTGCCGATTTTTATGTTGCGCCAGCGCGGGCTTGACGCCATAGCGTACAAAAGCCTCAAGTTGCTTTTGGTATCGCGTACATGGAACATCAATTTTTCAAAGCGCTCTGCCTTTAAAAGCTCTCGAATTTCTATTTTGTTTTCGCATTTAAGCTCGTCTTCAAACGCGCTCAGATTCATGTAGGAAAACTGTGATAAAAGCAGGCTGTCTACATCCGTAAACGGTTTTTCTGCCAAAGGCGAGAATTCGGTTTCTGCATATTCAAGGATGCTTGGCATAGTACGCCGCCTTTCTGAGAAAGTTAAACGTAATAATAGGGACCGGGCTTACAGAGGATGACGATGAGATCGACGAACGCGCCGATGCCGAACAGGCCGCCGGTGAAGATATACAAAACACCCATGCCGATCTTTCCCTCATAAAATTTATGCGCGCCGATGAGTCCTAAAAACAGGCACAGGAAAAACGCTGTCCATTTGCTTTTTGCCACACCACCGTAAGTGACATTGTTGTTTACATAAACAGGCTGGGGCTGTTGGGCAGACTGCAATGGCTCTACCTGCCTGCCGCACGCGGGGCAAACCACGCAGTCGGCACCGATGACCGCGCCGCAATATTTACAGAATTTCGCGTTTTCGGTGCACGTGCCGCAGTTTGGGCAAAAAAGCTCACCGTTCGGAATATTTGCACCGCAATTTTTGCAGACCATAAAAAATCTCCTTTGCATATTTGAATATTTGTCCACCGAAATCATAACACAGATTTTGACATTCCGCAACGTGTTTCGCCGCTTTTTCTGATTGTCGCGCACAAAAGCAGCGCGTCTGTCATAGTATGCCGCGGGACAAAACGCTGTGCATGTCCCAATATGCAGGAAAGGAGGGTAAAGGTTTGATGAAACAGACGGTTTTAAAGACGACGGTGGCCGTGCTCGGCGCGGGACTCGTATCGTACCTCGGTACGCTTGCGGTGCCGATGCTCGTGCTGCTCGGCGTGATGTTGCTCGATTATATCACCGGCATGATCAAAGCGTATATCCGCGCCGAGTTAAATTCCAAGTTCGGTATTAAGGGGATACTCAAAAAGCTTTGCTATATGGTCATGGTCGCAGTCGGTGCGGCGGTGGATTATCTTTTGCGCGGTGCAGTCATCGGGGCCGGCATCACGCTCGATGTAAAGCTGTTTTTCGGCATGCTCGTCACCGTGTGGCTTACGATCAACGAGCTGATCTCGATTTTGGAGAACCTTGCGGCGATTGGCGTGCCGGGGTTTCCGCGTTTGCAGCGCATTTTAAAGCGGCTCCGTCGCACCGTGGCGGATGAATCGGGTGCAAGTGATGAGAAGAAGGAGTGATCTTATGGTACCGATCCACGAAAATCTATTATCTTCTGCAAAATACGATTTGAAAGTCCCGGTGGAGTCCTGCGCAAAGGACATGAAATATATCGTCGTGCACAACACGGCGAACGATGCTTCCGCCGCGAATGAAGTCGCGTATATGATTCGCAACGACAGCTCTACGTCGTTTAACGCGGCGGTCGATGACAAGGAAATCGTCATTGGTATCCCGCTGAACAGAGGTGCGTTTGCGGCAGGGCAGCGCGACGGCAACGCACATGGCATCCACATTGAAATTTGCTATTCGCTTTCGGGCGGCACGCGTTTCGATAAAGCCGAGAAGAACGCCGCAGAGTATATCGCAAAGCTGCTCACCGAGCGCAAGTGGGATATTTCGCACGTGAAGAAACATCAGGACTTCGACGGAAAATATTGTCCGCACAGAACGCTCGACAAGGGCTGGGCGCGGTTTTTAAAAATGATTGAAAGCGAAATGAAGGACGACAAAAAGGAGACAAAGGCTGATGCGAAACCCGTGCCAAAGCAGCTTTACCGCGTGCGGACAAGCTGGTCGGACGCAAAAAGCCAGATCGGCGCGTATGCAATGCTGGAAAACGCGAAAAACGCATGCCCTGTGGGTTATAAAGTGTATGCCTCAAACGGCAAAATTGTGTATGAACCGTTCAAAGCGTATACAGTGCGCAAGGACGCTGCAGACGCGCTCAATATCCGCAAGGGTCCGGGTACGAATTATGATGTGCAGGGGCAGATCACAGACACGAAGCGCTATACGGTTGTAGAGGAGAGCGCAGGTGTGGGTTCTGCAAAAGGCTGGGGACGTCTCAAAGCCGGTGGCTGGATCGCGCTCGACTGGGTGAAAAAAGCGCAGCGCCGATGATAAGGCATAATATAAACAGAAAACACAAAATGAATTTGTGAAAGCAAGATATTGCATTTTTGCGGCCCATGTGGTATGCTGAACGTATTGATGCAGCACGCCGGTGAAGCTGAAGGGGGAAAACGGTTTCACCGGCGGCTGTGTTTGAATATTCGCAGAAAATAGGTGGAGAAGTAATGAAGAAACATCACAGTAATCGCAGCATGTTCTCGGGTAAGCTCGGGTTCGTGCTGTCTGCGGCCGGCGCTTCGGTCGGTCTTGGCAACATTTGGCGATTTCCGTACCTTGCGGCAAAATACGGCGGCGGCATTTTCCTTTTGATCTACATTTTGCTTGCGCTGACGTTCGGTTACACGATGATCGTGGCAGAAACATCGCTTGGCCGCATGACGCGCAAAAGCCCTGTGGGTGCATTTGCATCGTTCACAAAGTCGCATACATTAAAAGCCGGCGGCTGGATTAACGCCATTATCCCAATCCTGATCGTGCCTTATTATTCCGTTATCGGCGGCTGGGTCATCAAATATCTTTTTGAGTACATTTGCGGCAACGGAACAAAGCTTGCGGAGGACGGATATTTTTCGATGTTCATCTCGGACGGCGTGTCCGCCGAAATTTGCTTTATCGTTTTTGCACTCATCACGCTGACCATCATTTTTGCCGGCGTGCGCAACGGTATTGAGCGTGTATCGAAATTCATGATGCCGATCCTTGTCGTGTTGTCTGTCATCATCGCAATCTATTCCGTCACACGTCCCGGCGCACTGAAGGGCATTCAGTATTTCCTTGTGCCGAACCTTGAGAATTTCTCCTGGATGACGGTCGTTTCCGCCATGGGACAGATGTTCTATTCGCTGTCCATCGCCATGGGCATCCTTGTTACGTTCGGCTCTTATATGAAGAAAGAAACGTCTATTGAGAACTCTACGCGCAATGTAGAGGTTTTCGACACCGCCATTGCCATTATGGCCGGCCTCATGATCATCCCGGCGGTCTTTGCGTTCTCCGGCGGCGACCCGAACACCTTGCAGGCGGGCCCGTCATTGATGTTCATCACGATTCCGAAGGTGTTCGCCAGCATGGGCCTCGGCACGGTGGTTGGCATTCTGTTCTTCGTGCTCGTGCTGTTTGCGGCGGTCACAAGCTCTATTGCGCTGACGGAAAGCGCCGTTTCCACGTTTGAAGATGAACTCCATTGGAACCGCAAAAAGTCGACCGTTGTCATCGGCATCATCATGCTCGCGCTCGGCACGCTGTCTTCGCTCGGCTACGGCCCGCTCGATGCCGTAAAGATTCTCGGCATGCAGTTCCTCGATTTCTTTGATTTCTTAACGAACTCCGTTATGATGCCGATTGCGGCTATTGCGACTTGTCTGCTCGTTTCCCGCGTGATCGGTGTAGACCGTATTGAAGAAGAAATGACGCAAGAAGGCGGCACGTTCCGCAGAAAGAAGATCTTCGTCATGATGATCAAGTATCTTTGCCCGGTCTTTGCAGCCATCATCCTTATCAGCTCTGTCATGAACGCATTTGGCCTGATCTCTATGTAAGCATTTTGACCGGCGCGACGAAAGCCGCGCACTTCGATGATGCCGCAAGGTGTCATTTTACCGGACGAAAGAAATAACAAAATAGAATGAGCGAGGCCCCGGCGAGCGTTTTGTCATGCTCGCCGGGGCCTGTGTCTGTTGTGCGTTATTTCAGAACTTTTTCATAGGCAAATCGGTCTGCGCCGTCCGTAAGGTGAATGATGCCGCAGCGCATGTAACCGTTCTTTTCGAGCGTGTGCTGCATGATGATGTTGCCGGGATGCGTATCGCATCGCATGGAGGTGACACCCGCTTCAAGCGAGAGCTTCGCGCAGTAGGTCATTAAAAACGATGCCGCGCCGCGCTTCTTCGCATGATTTGCCGCCATAATGCGGTGCACGATGCCGTAGATTTTGTTTTCTGTCTGCCACGCGCCGTTATAAATTTCGTGGTATGTCGGCTCGTCGCCCACATACACGGCGGCACTTGCAAGAATATTGTTTTCGTCGTCTATCACAACACGGCAGATTTTATTTTGAATGTCCTCACGCAGGGTGTTTTCGTTCGGGTAGCCGTTTTGCCACTGGTCGATGCCGAGCGCCCGCAGCGAAGCTTTCGCGTTTTCCAGCATCTCAAGCAGATAAGGCAGGTCACAGAGCTCTGCATTTCTGATCTTCATTTTCTTTCATCCTTTCCCGTTTTGCCGCGCAGAATCTGCAAAAAATCCCATGTGCGCGTTACAAATATGAACATATACAAAATTATACGATTTTTTGCTTGCCTTTTCAAGGGAAAACGTGTATAATACTAAAGTACGCGGTCAAGTATGTTCCGCGCACGGAAAAAGCCAAGGCGGTTGGAATATACCGTGGAATATGCGAGCGGACAGGTCTGCGCGGCGAGACACCGTGAACCATGTCAGGCGGGGAACCGAGCAGCATTAAGCGGATCGTCTGGTGCGATGCAGGCTGCCTGTCCGTTCACATATTCTACGTTCCAATCGTCTTTTTCTTTTATCACCCACAAAGAAAGGAGCGCCGCCGTTTGTATAAAGCGTTATACAGAAAATATCGTCCGCAGCAGTTTTCCGATGTCGTCGGTCAGCCGCAGGTGACGGTCACGTTAAAAAACGAACTGATGGCCGGGCGCATTTCGCACGCATATCTGTTCACCGGCTCGCGCGGCACGGGAAAAACGACCTGCGCAAAAATTCTGGCGAAGGCGGTCAATTGCTTGGATCCCCAAAACGGCGATCCATGTGGCAAGTGCGACGTGTGCAGAGGACTGGATGACGGCTCTGTTTTGGACGTTGTAGAGCTGGACGCCGCGAGCAACAACGGCGTAGACAGCATCCGCGCGCTCATTGAAGAATCCAACTTCACGCCGACTACGGCGAAATACCGCGTATATATCATCGATGAGGTGCACATGCTCTCCGTTTCGGCGTTCAATGCCCTCTTAAAAACGCTCGAAGAACCTCCCGCACACGTCATTTTCATTTTGGCGACGACCGAAGTCCATAAGCTGTTGCCGACGATTTTATCGCGCTGTCAGCGTTTTGACTTCCGCCGCATTGCACCGGAGGACATCGCAGGGCGCCTTGAGTGGGTCTGCACGCAGGAAAATGTGACAATCGACCACGATGCCGCGATGCTCATCGCCGTTACGGCAGACGGCGGCATGCGCGACGCGCTTTCCATTTTGGATCAGTGCATCGGCCGCAGCGACGGGCACGTGACGTATGGGCTCGTTGCGGAAACGGCGGGCCTTGCGGGGCGTGGGCACTTAATTGAACTCGCCGAGTGTATTCGCACGGGCGACCGCACCGCGGCACTCGAAAAGATCGACGCGCTGTATAAGTCTTCCAAAGACATGGGCAGGCTGTGCGAGGAGCTTGCGGGCTTTTTCCGCAATTTGATGCTCATCAAAACGATGAAGGACGCAAGCGGGCTTGTAAATGCCGTTGGCGAAGAGCTGGAAGCCATGACCAAAACGGCACTTTCCATGGAGCTTTCAACGATTCTGCACGCACTCGATGCGTTCCAGTCCGCGCAGTCGCGCATGAAGACTATGAATAAGCGCACGGAAATGGAAATGACGTTTATCCGTCTCTGCACGCCGGAAATGGATACCTCGCCCGCAGCACTTTTGCGCCGCATTGAAGCTTTGGAGCGCGGTGGCCTGCGCCGTCCCATCACCCCGGCACCGAGTGTACCCGCGGCTGAAGCACCGGCAGCACCGGTACAACAGCCCGAGACACCACAGAACAACGCACCTGTGCAGCCCGCGGTAAAGGACAAGCCACAGTCCACAGAGGAGCTTGCAAAAAATGCGCAGCCGTTCGACGGCTGGTCGGACATTATCGGCTATATGGAGAATTACTCAAAGTCGGTGGCGTCGGCGTTCAAGGGCTCAGCGGCGTATATCAGCGGCGACTACATGCTCATCGAAGCGCCGCAGATTGCGTTTGATCTCTTGAAACGTGCCAGCCAGAGAGAAAAGATCCGCGAGGCCATTCAGCAGGTGACCGGGCGTGTGTATAAGCTCGGCCCTTATAAGCCGCCCGCAGCGGACGGCGAAAAACCGAAAGATCCGCTCGACGCCTTTTTGCACGATATGCGCGAAGCCGGCGTGGAGATCGAAGAAAAATAAATTTAAAAACCACACAGTAAGGAGTCTTAACTATGAAAGCACGTTTACCGCAGGGTATGGGCGGCGGCGGAGCCGCAAATTTGCAGCAGCTTGCACGCCAGGCACAGAAGATGCAGGAGCAGATGGAGCAGATTACCACGGAGCTCGAAGCGAAGGAATACACCGCGGCCGCAGGCGGCGGAGCCGTTTCCGCAACCGTAACGGGCAAAATGGAAGTAAAGAATATCGACATCAAGCCGGAGGTCATCGACCCTGATGATGCCGAGATGCTCGGCGACCTCGTCGCTGCTGCTGTCAACGAAGCACTGCGCGCAGCCGCAAACGAGAAAGAGGAGAAGCTTGGCGCAATCTCCGGCGGCATGAGCCTTCCGGGCATCCTCTAATGGCCGGTTATCACGTACCGCCGCTCGAACGGCTCGTCGATAAATTTGAGAGCTTGCCGGGCGTGGGGCATAAGTCCGCACAGCGCATTGCGTATGCCGTGCTCAACATGGATAAAGCGGATGCCGAAAGCTTTGCGCAGGCGATCATCGACGCGCATGAGCAAATCCATTACTGCTCCGTGTGCTGCAATTTGACGGACGGCGACCTTTGCCCCGTGTGCCGCGATGAAAGCCGAGACCGCTCGGTTATCTGCGTGGTGGAAGACCCGCGCGACGTGTTCGCACTGGAGCGCACAAATGAGTTCCACGCGACCTACCACGTGCTGCACGGTGCCATTTCGCCGCTTGGCGGCATCGGGCCGGATCAGCTCAAAATAAAAGAGCTTTTGCGCCGCGTGCAGGACGGCACCGTGCAGGAGGTCATCATGGCGACGAACCCGACCGTTGAGGGTGAAGCGACCGCCATGTACATTTCGCGCCTGTTAAAGCCGCTCGGTATCCGCGTAACGCGTCTTGCGTACGGCATCCCGGTCGGCGGCGACCTCGAATATGCCGATGAAGTGACGCTTTCCCGCGCCATTGAGGGCAGACAGGAGCTGTAAAATCGGTTTCGCGTTGACAAAACCGCGAAAGTGGTGTATAGTAAATCACACACAAAGCAGAAGGAGGCAGGCCAAGTGGCAAAAACAGAATTTAAAACGATTGCCCAGAACAAAAAGGCCTACCACGACTACTTTGTGGAGGAGACCCTTGAAGCGGGCATTGAGCTTTGCGGCACAGAGGTGAAATCGCTGCGGCAGGGCAGATGCAACTTAAAGGACGCGTGGTGCTCTGTTGTGGACGGTGAAATGCTCTTAAACGGCTGCCATATCAGCCCGTATGAGCAGGGCAACATCTTTAACCGCGATCCCATGCGGGTGCGCCGTTTGCTCATGCACAAGCGCGAGATCATGCGGCTTTTTGGTCTTTCCAAAACCGTCGGTTATTCGCTCATTCCGCTTTCCGTGTACTTTAAGGGTTCGCGGGTGAAGGTGCAGGTCGGTCTGTGCAAGGGCAAAAAGCTTTACGACAAGCGTGCCGATATGGCCGCGCGTGATGCCCAACGCGATATTCAGCGTGCGCTGAAAGAGAAAAACAGATAAAAGCGGTAGCAATATCGCTTTTTATATGGGGATGTAAAGGTTTCGACGGGGACTGGAAGCCCTGGTAAGCGAGTAGCGGTGCGGGACCGCTATAAAATCCGCAAACTTAAAATTAAACGACAACAATACAGTTGCTGTTGCTGCTTAATTAAGCAGCCGTTCTTACCCGTAGGACCGCGGACGGGATAAGAGCGTCACTTAGCGGTGCACGTGAACGGGCCCACGCCTTTAAGCCCGTCATGATCTAAAGGCTACTGATGCGCAAAGCCTGCTGTTCGGCGGTGCGCGGAGGGAATGTCAAAAGAGCCGCTACACTCGTAGAAAGCCCCGGTAACCGGTTTTCGGACGCGGGTTCGATTCCCGCCATCTCCACCAAACAGGTATTGGACGAACACCTATTTCTTCAGCGGCGGTTTCGCCGTAAAATGTTCGCTCTGATCCACAACAGAAAAGCGCCGTCTTGGAAGTGATTCCGAGGCGGCGCTTTTTTACTATAATATCGATTCGT
>OHJE01000074.1_pt1 | contig 78513 bp, 82 predicted proteins | sample 1568491 | NCBI WGS metagenome assembly OHJE01 (sample SAMEA3879609, study PRJEB24766) | human gut metagenome | biome: human-associated habitat; feature: feces | place: USA | collected 1985/1987
AATTGATTCTGTATATTAATTTTATCATAATTTACATTCAAAAGCAAGGAGTTTTTTATATAAATGTGCATAAATTTAACGAGCAATTTTTTAGTTTCAAAAGCTTGACTTTTGTTAGAAATTATGCTATAATAATTAAGCATTAATTTCAATGCCGGTGTGATGGAATTGGCAGACGTGCTGGACTCAAAATCTACTTCGCCGTTTCATACCACTTTGGCGTAAACCCTTGATTTTACGGGGCTTTTTGAAAACTGAATATGTAACTTGCTTTTAATGTCCCTCCTCGATGTCCCTCCGATTTCTCGGGCAGGACATCGGGAGACGACTTAAAATATGAAATGCCGGAATGATGGAATTGGCAGACGTGCTGGACTCAAAATCCAGTGGTGGCGACACCGTGCGGGTTCGACCCCCGCTTCCGGCACCAGACCTTAACAGCTCGTAAACCCTTGATATATCGGGGTTTGCGGGCTTTTTCTTTTTGTCGGCGGGGTTGGAAATTTGGCGTGTCACGGTGATTTTTTTCAATGTCCCTCCGATTTTTGGGGCGATTTTGGAGGGACATTGAGCATTAAGCGGAGGGATATACGCCTAAAATTGCGTTGGCAGACGCAACCTTTGAGGTGAAATTCAAGTGCGTGTAAATGTTTGAGGTGGTCGAAATATCGCTGTGACCTAACCACTCCTGAATTTCTTTCAGGCTGACACCGTTTGCATATAAAAGGCTTGCGCAGCTATGCCGCAAATCGTGGAAACGAATCTTCCGCATACCGTTCTTTTGCAGAATCAGCGGAAAATGCTGTGTGATATAGCCGGGCTTTACAAGCTCACCGATTTCGTTTACATAGATATAATCGGTGTATTTCCTGCAATAAGATTTCCCGCACAGCTTTCGGTTTAGTTCCTGCTCCGCTTTCAGACGGTGCAATAATTCCTCGAACGGCGGTACAAGCGGCAGGCTGCGGTAGCTGGCTTTGGTCTTTGTCCGATCCTTTTGAATAATCTTGCTCTTGCCGTCTATGGTCGCCTGTGTAACCGTGTGACGAATGGTGATTGTTTTCTTCTTGAAATCAATCGCGTCCCACTTTAAGCCGACCGCTTCACTTCGGCGCAGTCCGTAAAATGCACCGAGGATAACGCCAAGCTCTATGGGGTCGCCTTTGACGATTTCAAAAAGACGGTTTAGCTCATCTTCTTCGTAAACGCTGCCGACAAACTTTTCTTTTTTCGGTCGTTCAATGCGATCCGCCGGGTTCGTATCAATCAGACCGAGTTTGAAAGCGTGTTGTAAGGCTTTACGGATATTGGCGTGGCGGTGTATGACCGTGTTTGCGGAAATGCCCCGCACCGTCAATTCGTAGGTGTAGTAATCTTGTATATGCTTTGGCGTGACCTCGCACAGAGCCAGTCCGGGGTGGTGTTCTTCAAAGTACGGAATGATTTTGCTTTTTATCGCCATAGAATACGCTCCGTAAGTTGTTTCCTCCACATTCTTTTTTGTCATATCCAGCCAGTCAAGCAGAAATGTCGTAAAAAGAATCGTGCCTGCGGTGGCTTTGCCTGTGCTTCGTTCGATTGCTCTTGCCTCTAATTCAGCTTCTTTTGCGGCACGAGCTTCGGAAAGCATTTTTTCGGCACGCTTTTTGTTTCCCTTTACGGTTAGACCCGTGGACTTCGACGGCGTGTGCCGTTTACCGTATTCGTCCACATAATTCAGTACCATATGATAGTACCCGTTTTTTTCTCGCAGATGTCCTGCAACCATAATAAAACCTCCTTTAAGTGGTACAGCGTAGATTCATCTGCCATTGACATTTATATTGTAGCAGAAAGAACCCCATAGGCCAAATGTGCAAACGAGGTTTTACGCAGTAGATTTATCTATCAATTCCAAGTATTCCAGAATGTTGAGTTTCGGGATTCGATAACGGCGACCGACGATAAAACTCTTGATTTTGCCGGACTTCAAAAGCCGATAAGCGGTTTTGTCGCAGATACCGCCGAGCATTTCACACATTTGCTCAACATTGACTACATCAGGATAATCCGTGAATAGCATTTTATAGGCTGTTTGTGATTCCATAGGCAGCCCCCTTAACGGTTCTTCGGGATAATCTCGTAGTCATATCCTTTTCGCTGATTACAATAGGTGCAGGTGTCTTTCTCGGTCTGCTGCGGGTCAATCCTGCATAAAGAATAAGCGCCCGTACCGTAGAAATTGTCGGCACAAGCGCTGCAAAGGCAAAGGATTAACTTTTTCGGCACGCTCTCGATCAGACCGATACTGACTGCCAGAGCGTGATTGATACCCTGTATATGATTTTCGGACAAGTGACCGATAAAGTCACCCAAGCGGCGTTTATCCACGGTTCGCAGTTGTTCCAAAAGAACGATAGAGGGCAGTTCCAAGCCGTTTTCGGCGTCGATGTAGTAGTGGGTAGGTAGTTTCGGCTTTGCATCCTTTTTGCTTGTGATAGAAGCGATAATAACCGTAGGGCTATGCCTGTTGCCTACATTGTTCTGAATGATAACGACGGGACGGTAGCCCTCTTGTTCCGAGCCGATCCCGTGTCCTAAATCGGCGTAATACATATCGCCTCGTAAATATGTGTGATTCATAGTGTTATGACCTCCTTTGAAAATTTAGGCGGTTAGCCGCCTATGTAGAAGTCAAGGGCAGAACAGAATTAAGGTCAGGAAGATACAAACAATTCTCCGTTTCAGTAGACCCGTCCTGCCGTTTGACCTTGTATAAAGAAACAATCCTATTTGTCCTCGACACCCCGGATTGTTGCGGGAAGTCATCAAACGGCTGGCGGCTTGCCAGCTCCACGGGAATCTCACCCTCACATGGTTCTCATGCGACCGCCCCCATTGCCTGCGACGGCTTCACGACCGAAATATCGCTTATCACGCTCGGACTGTGGCTGGACGGGAGTATCATTGTCCCTATTGCCTGTCGTCGCCATATCGGGAGCCGCCCGATACTCATAGCCGACTGTTATTCGCTCCTTGCAGGAAATAAAAGCCATAGACTTAAAAACATACAGGTGAAATCTCGTTGCTTTGTTTTCCGCAAATCGTGGCGCAGCCGCTAATGTGGCTTATGCTTTCACAATAGCAATAGGAATGTGTTTGATGAATGGGTATTTAATTATCAAAGAACACGCCCATTCACCTGTAAACAGATAAAGGGCAGAGAGTTTTCGTATCTCTCTGCCCTCATCCTCACTTAAAGGAATTTTTGTAACCCTATTCCGAAATTATTTTTTTAATTTTTTCAATCGCAGCATGAACAGACTTTATGACTGCGGGGTGTGAGCAACCCTCAATTTCGGCAATCTGTTCATAGGTCAATTCCTGAAAGTAGTAGAGTATAAGTCTGCGTCTTTGTGTTTCGGGTAGTTCGGAAATTGCTTTATGTAGCCGTTCATACTCAATGCTAAGCAAAACAGCGTCCTCAACCGATTCAGCTTTGTAAAAGGTTCGTCGGTTTAGGGATTGCTCCGATTGCTCAAAATGTTCAATATGCCTATCCCATTCATTGAGAATAGAAAGGTCGTCCAATTCAAAGCGATTCATTGCCTCAAACAGTTCTCTTGTTATCTGAAATTCCTGCCATACGCCTTGTCCGTCCCAAAAGGAAAGAAAATGCTTGTCCTCTTTTTCGGTAAGCGTATAGGGATTGTACTTGTCTTTTCTGCGTTTTGGACGCTTCTCGTCCATAGTCGTTTACCTCCAATCAATCTGAATGTTTGGGGATTCAGATTGACCCGGAGGGCTGCGCCCACTATGGAACATCAAAAAGCGGCATATTATGACATAAAAGAAACGCACCCACTTTACAGCGGGTGCGTCATTTTGTAGAGGACTGCCATATATTAGCCTGTATGGGCTGAATAGGAAAAACTGTGTCGAACAAAAAAATACCGCAATCCCCTTAGAGATTGCGGTATGTAAAAATTGATATTTAAGTTTTTTATCAGGTGGTATTTTCGGCGGTTCGTTTTTTCTGTGTTTCATTATATCCCCTTGGCGGGGATAAGCCGACAGGCATTTTCAGTTTTCCCCTATCCGTTTTGTAGATAAAGGGATTATACTGTATGAAAAAGAGATTTTGCCGAGATAAAACCAAGATTACGCCGAGGAATATCGCAAGTTCAGACAATATGCGAAAGCAATCTGTCATACCAACGCAGAATATAGAGAACCGTTGAAAAATCGCTCGAAATATCTTCTGTAAAACGAGAAAAGCAACAGTCCGACGAATATAGACTGTTGCTTAAAATCTTTTTAATTATATTGAAACCTATATCCAACATCCCGAATACTTTCTATTTGATACGCAGGCTCTTGGTCGGTATCAAATAGTTTTTTGCGGAGATTACGGACATGGAACCCGATTGTTTCCCGCTCGCTACCCGAAGAAAAATCACCCCATACCTTTTCATAGATTTGGTCGTAGGTGAGTACACGGTTTTTATTAGCGACTAATAAGCAGAAAATATCATATTCTTTTGCTGTCAATGATATTTCGCATTCATCGCTTTTGATCTTCCTACGGGCAAGATTTATTTCAAGTCCGGGAAGTGATAATACTGGTTCGTCCCGAAGCTCCCATTTTTTCAAATCAGGGTGGCGTGATATAAAGGATAGCATATCCTCAAATGCGGAGCTGTCACGGTCTGTTAATTCTAAAATGATGATTCGTCCGATATTGTCACCCCCTCACAAATGAAATGTAAGTTATTCATGGTGCTTTCCGGTAATATCGGTTGAGATAACCCGGTAAACACAGGTTTTTTTCAATTTTGCTTCCGGGAATTGAAAGGTATCCTCCGTTTTTCCCAAGTGACAGATCATGCAGTTAAGGGCGTGTGCCTTTTCCTCCGGTTCTTCAATAAATTCTACCTGCCCGCTGCCCATTACACTGTCATACCGCCAGCAATAGGCGCAGGGATTTTCTTCCGTTCCCGTTATAAATTCATTGACACAATCCATCTGAAAATAAATGTTTGGATTTTCTTTCAAAATGTCCATTTTATGCCCCTCACAGGCACTGTGGAAATACAAAACCAGTGCATCGCCCTGTCTTTCATAGCCAAAATTTAAGGCTACTACATAAGGCTTACCGTTTTCAACCATGCCGACATGAGCAACGCTGCAATTTTGGACAATTTCAAAAATCCTGTTCAGGTCGGTGACTTCTCTGTCTTTTCTTCTCATAACTTTTCTTCCTTTCTTTGATTAAGCATAATATTTTCCGGTCATTTGACAAATAGAAAGTTTAATGACCGCAGTTCCTTTTAACATATTGAATGGAATCTCTTTTTCCGCTAAATGCGGTGTGTACTTCAAAATAACTGCTGATAATGCAGCCTTTTTTTCGTTCAGTTCTTCAACAACCTGCGCCTTTCCCTGAATTACAACACTGGCATAAGCCGTATTGGTATCACACGGCTTTCCGTCTTCGTCCAACAGCAAGCCTTTCATTTCATAAACATTAAAGCAAATGTTAGGGTTTGCTTTTAGGTTGCTGATTTTCTGTCCGACCGGCAGACCATGAATATAAATCACATGATTCTGAAAAACATAATGTACCGGCACAGCATAGGGTGTGCCGTCAGAATTGACGGTTGCCAAAGTGCCTGTCATACAGTTCAATAATAAGCTGTCTGTTTCTTTATCCGTTAATTGATGTGTTTTCATTCTTTGCTGCATGATTTTGATCCTCCGTTGCGTCCTTTTGGGTTATCGAAATCTTCATCTAACCCAAAATATGTTTTTAAAATATCGCTGGTTTCGGACTTACTTTTAAGTTTCTTCCTCAACTGTACTTTTGCATTCCGGTATTCCTGAAATACGCCGTTCACCAAAGTGAAATTGCTTTCTCCGTTGAAAATAGATATTTTCATAAATTTATTAAATGTGGAATCCATGTGTTTCTCGCAGTAAAAAGAGGGCATAACAAAATCATCATCTATCTGCTGCTCCTCCGTAAATCCATACATGGCTCTCCACGCTTTTCTCCGTTCTTTCTGACAGAGTACCCAACCATAAAAGGGATCTTGTCTAAACCTGTATTCGCAAATACCGTCTGACTGTAATTCATCACTCACAAGTTTTATCGGAGTTCTTGGAGATTCGCTCCGTATTCCCACATCGGTGAGATAGCGCTCATTTCTAATCTGAACAACCAAAACCCTGTGCCTTCTCATCTGCACAATGTCCGGCTCATCCATGAATCTTGCGGAATATTGGGTAACATGGAATCCAATGCTTTCAAGGAGTTCTTTATAGAGCCCCTGAAGTTCAAAACAATATCCCCCTCGTTTTCTTGTCACAATTTTTTGAAATAAATCTTGTGCCCTCAAAGACAAAGGAATACCAGCCAATATGTCAAGATTTTCATAAGGGATATGGGTGATATGCGCCCATTGTAATTCGGATAATGTAACGAAATCAGGGGAAACCGTCTGACTATACCCGATCCGTTGCAAATATTGCTTTATTTGTATATTCTCTAACATGTAACAATCCGCCTCGTTTTTTCTTTTCTCTTGCTTTTTACAGCGGTTTATATTATAATATCATAAAATTGGTTCTTCTTAAAGTTCCAATTCCAATGATTTTTATAGTACCAATTTGAGGACGGATAATATAAATGTTTATTGTTGATAAAAATTCAGGCGCTTCTTTATACGAGCAACTGTACGAACAATTAAAGCAGCAAATCCTTTCCGGGAATATGGTTGCCGGACAACGGCTGCCGGCTACCCGTGAACTTGCTTCTGAATATCAGTTAAGCAGAAACACAGTAATCAATGCGTACCGTCAATTAGAAGTAGAGGGATATATCAAGCCGATAACCGGTTCGGGATATTATGTAGAAAATCTTAATCCATTCAAAATTGATGTTCCGAAAGTCGATACCCTTCCAACTGCTCCGAAGCGAGTAGAAAGGACTTATGACTATACATTTGCCTATGGTGACTTGGACTATAATTGCTACAGTTCCAAAGCGTGGAGAAAATGTATGTCGAACGCTTACGACAATCTTTCTTTCAGAAGCAGTATAGCCTATGAAGAACCACAGGGATTTTCTGATTTGCGCCATATTCTCAGCGGTTATCTGTATCTGTCACGGGGAGTAAAATGTTTTGCGGAACAAATCGTATTTACAAGCGGTCACCAACAATCCATGAATATCATAGCAAGCCTGTTCTCGCATACGGATTGGGGCTTCGCTATGGAAGATCCCGGTTACACCGGAACCAGACATGTTATGGAACAGAACAATTTCCATATAACCCCCGTTCCTGTAGAAGATGATGGGATTTCAACAGATGTCATTCAAAACCTTTATCATACGCTTTTGTGCGTAACGCCCTCCCACCAGTTTCCCTTGGGGAGCGTTTTGCCTATATCAAAGCGGTTACAGCTTTTGGAATGGGCTGAAAAAAATGACGGTTACATTATAGAAGACGACTACGACAGTGAACTGCGTTATCATAATCGCCCCATACCCTCGTTGCAGTCCATTGATTCCGGTAATCGCACTATCTATCTCGGAACTTTTTCAAAATCGCTTTCTCCCGATCTGAGAATCGCCTATATCGTACTCCCGGTACACCTATTAGCTTCCTATCGGGAAAAGTATTTATATGCAAACTGTACCGTTCCTGCGCTTGTTCAATTAGCGCTTGCTGAATACATTGAAAGCGGAGAATATCAGCGTCATATCAACGCCATGAGAACGCATTACAGAAAAAAGCATGATTACATAAGAAAATATGTCACAGATATTTTGTCCGGGAAAGCTGCTCTGCTCGGTGAAGATTCCGGTCTGCACTTTGTTCTTTCCATACAAACAAAAAGAAATCAGACGGAGCTGATAGAAGAATTTGCAAAGAAAAGAATCCGGATATATCCCACAGAGCCTTTTTGGAGCAATAAGGCTCTGTGTCCGCAAAATCAGCTTTTGCTTGGATTCGGTGCGATACCATTGACACAGCTTCCAAAAGCAATGAAAAGTTTATCGGAAGTTATAGGTGATTTAGTTTGAGTTGGTTTGGTTGCCGTGGAGATAAAATTGTAAAAACATAAATACTGCGGTAAATGATACCACAATATCTCATAATGTCCTACGACATAGTGATCATCTTGATAGATATTGCTGAAATAAAAAAAGTAGTAGCCCGATAAAAACAGACTGCTACTTGAAATATTTTAATTATACTGAAACCGATAGCCAACATCCCGAATACTCTCTATCTGATAAGTAGGCTCTTTGTTGGTATCAAAAAGTTTTTTGCGGAGATTACGGACATGGAAACCGATTGTTTCCCGTTCGCTACCCGAAGAAAAATCGCCCCATACCTTTTCATAAATTTGGTCATAGGTCAGCACACGGTTTTTATTAGCGACTAATAAGCAGAAAATATCATATTCTTTTGCTGTCAATGAAATTTCGTGTCCATCGCTTGTAATCTTCCTGCGGGCAAGATTTATTTCAAGTCCGGGAAGTGATAATACCGGCTCATCTCGAAGCTCCCATTTTTTTAAATCAGGGTGGCGTGATAAAAAAGATAAAATATCCTCAAATGCAGAACTGTCACACTCTGTTAATTCCAAAATAATGATTCGTCCGATAGTATCACCCCCTTCTTTTTAATCTTTTATCTTAAAACTTGCTATTGTGGCTGTGATACATAAACACAAATCGACAATCCAAAGCGCAGTATACCCAAGCACTGTACTGACGAGAATACCACCGAGCCAAGCTGAAGCGAATGCACCAAGCTGATGACCGATAAATATAGAACCATAAACAACAGCCATTTTGGCAACGCCTACTTTATTACTAATAACCCCTGTTGTAGTTGGAACGGTGGAATCACCAGTCAGCCCCAGCATACCTGTTGCAATAAAAGCAAACGGAACAGATTTCGGAATGAAAATAAATGCAAGGGCAATTAAAATGCGTATGCCATAAACACCTGCCAGCACATTTTTCATGCGGAATTTCTGTCCTAAAAAGCCTGTGATAACTGCACCAAGCATTGTGAAAATTCCATACACCGTTAAGGTAATTGAAGCAAGATTTGCAGGTATTCCATTCCCAATGTATTGGGAGAAAAGGTGTGTTTCAATAATTGACATATGAAATCCGCAAGTAGAAAAACCGATTAACAGGCACCAGTATGTACGGTCTTGAAATGCCGACTTTAAGATATTGGATAGTTTTTCTTTTTTGGTGTCGCTTTCAATCGCTTGTACGGACTGTGCTTTATCTATTTTTTTCTTTTTAGTACCCAACCAAAAGACAATCGGGAGCATGAGCAAAATTGGAATGCTAAATACAGGCATAGACAGCGTAACGCCGAAACTATCCGTCAACCGTTGAAGCATAGGGGACATAATAGCGTCACCGATTCCGGCGCTTGCTTGCACGATTCCTGACGCAACAGCCGCTTTTTTCTCTCCGATGATTGGCGCTAATGCTCCCATCACAATTCCGAAGCATAGTGCTCCCGTCCCTGCGGGTAATAAAATGCCAAAGAAAAGTAACAAACTCCACAGATTATTACAAGACGGTGAAACAATCAGTCCAACTGCCATTAGAATGATGCCAAGAAGCATTACAAAGGCATTAGATTTCTTGATTGCCAGCATACCGAAAACAGGCTGCGTTGCGCCGTACAGGATTTGACCGACGGCAATCACAAAACTAACAGACGCATAATCAAGCCCGGAGCGAGCAACAATGCCAGGGAGCATAATTCCATAGTTATCATGAATGCCCTGCATAACTGCGAAAACAAGACATCCGGCGGCAAGCGCTATGATAAATTGAAAAATGTTTTTATTCTTAGTTTTCGTCATAGAATATCAATTTCTCCAAATTGGATATTTTTCTTTGTCTTTTTCAGTAATCTCTCTGATAACACGGCAGGGATTTCCCACTGCGATTACACCGGACGGAATATCTTTGTTTACAACACTTCCTGCGCCAATAATTGTATTATCGCCAATCGTCACACCCGGCAAAACACTGACATTCGCTCCAAACCAAACATTGTTACCTACTTTGATCGGCAAAGCAATTTCTAATCCCTTTCCTCTCTGTTCGGCATCTATGGCGTGACCTGCTGTTGAAAATACGCAGTTCGGTGCAATAAAAACATTGTATCCGAATTCCACTTTTGCCCCATCTAAAATTGTACAGTTATGATTGGTATAAAAATTTTTGCCCACTGAAATATTAAAGCCATAATCGCAGTAAAACGGTGCAGTAATAACAATGTCACCCTTTATCTCGCCTAAAATCTGATGCAGTAATTCGGTTTGCCTTTTCGTATCAGATGGCTTGCAATTATTAAATTCATAGCATAAGTCTGCACATTTCGTTCGTGCATCCACAATATCTTTATCATAATTTGCGTCATATAAATAGCCAGCCTGCACCTTTTCCCACTCTGTCATTTTTTGTTTTCCTCCTCATTCTGTGAACACAAAATATTAGAAACTGCAAATAGTGCAGCTTTACCTCCTAAAATAACTCTCTCATTTTCGACTTTGCAATAAAGCACACCCCCACGAACCGAAGCCTGATAAGCAGTTAGTTTTTCTTTTCCAAGTTTTTTTGACCAAAGCGGAATAACATGGCAATGTCCTCTGCCACATACGGGATCTTCCGCAACATTACATTTCGGTGCAAAGCTACGGGTTACGCAGTCGTAGTTATCACTTTTGGTAGTAATGTGCAGCAGAAGCCCGTCCAGTTTTCGTATGACATCTTGATTGGGCGTTACATTTGTTACTTGTTCTTCACTTTCCAGCACACATACCATATCCTCGCCCAAATAAGCCTCAATAGGTCTAATACCGATTGCTTCAGTAATCGTATCGGTAATTTTAATTGGAGTTAGTTTAAATGACGGGAAGTTCATCATCAACATTTCATTTTCCTTAGTTACGGCTAAACATCCGCTTAAAGTGTCAAAGCAAACCTTTTCAGATTTAGGTTCTATAAAGCGCAGAATGACATAAGCAGTTGCTAATGTAGCATGACCGCAAAGTTCAATCTCTCCACCGGGCGTAAACCAACGAAGCCGATAATTTTCTGTTTCTTTTACCGCAAAAGCCGTTTCAGATAAATTGTTCTCAATAGCGATTTTTTGCATAATTTCATCTGACAGACATTGATCCATAATGCAAACCGCAGCAGGATTCCCGGCGAATACTTTATCTGTAAATGCATCTACTATATATTGTTTCATACTGATTCCTCACAGATTACGGATTTTATTTGTTGTGCAATAATATCTGCCGGGTCAACAATAGGTATATGGGAATATTTCTCTAATTCTGTTTTCAGATACGGGAAATGCGTACACCCAAGAATAACACAATCAGAACCGCTTTTTTCTGCAAAAGACAAAAGCTCTGCAATTCCTGCACTTTTTACAATCTGTTCCGCCGCAATACCGTTTTCAATCTGCATTGCAATATCAAGGTCATATATTCCACGGATATCTGCATTTGGATTTGATTTCCAAATGCTTTTTTCTATTCCTGAAAGTGCTCCCGAAGTCACCGCAAACACCAAAGGTTTTTTATATTGCTTGCCTATCAGTTGATAAGCGTGAAATGGTGTAATGATTGGAATATAGGTTTTAGCACTAAGCTGATCAAAATCTACATATGCACAAATAGAATTTGCATATACACAAATTGCCGTTCCGCCCTCTGATTTGATTTCTTCAATCAAATTTGTCATATAAGCGTTTCTTACAGACTCAGATTCCTTAAAAAATTGCATACACAAAGCAGAAGTTTCTTTTACGGGCTTGCAGACTGTTGTATATCCACGGCTTTCAAAATAGGCTTTTCCCATTTCCGTATCCGTTGCTGTATCTGCAATAATTCCAATTTTTACTGACATTTTATTATCCCTCCCTCATTTACCAATATAAGCAATTACTTCTACTTCACATAAAATCCCAAGCGGAAGTTCTTTTACCGCAACACAGGTTCTGGCAGGCTTTGTAACAAAGTATTTAGCGTATATTTCGTTGAATGCCTTAAAATCTTTCATATCAGCGAGATAGCAATTCGATTTTACAACTCCCGAAAAATCGGTTTTTCCTTCTTCAAGGATTGCTTTCAAATTCTGCATAGTTTGTTCAGCCTGTTCTGTAATCGTATTTCCCACAACCTCACCGTTTTCGGGATGCATACCGCCTTGTCCGGCAATAAAAAGGAAATCTCCTGCAATATATCCCTGCGAAAAGGGACCTATTGCTGCCGGAGCGGCAGAAGTTTGAATTTTTTTCATTGACATGATGTATTCCTCCTTAATTTCTGTATGCTTTTATAATTATACCATAAGCAAATACGCCATACAATATTTTTATTGTATGGCGTACAATTTTCTGTTTGTTTGGTTTTAAGAAATTAGTCCATATAAGATTTCAATCCCCTTTTCTAATTCTTCTAAATTCGCCGGAGCGCATATGGACAGTCTTACCGCATGAGCTGGAGGGGTTTTCCCGACTGCAAATTTTTCTGCGGAATAAACCCGAACACCTTTTGAATAAGCAAGTTGTTCAAAGAATATGCCTGTATAATGTTCAGGCAGTAAAAGCCAACGGAATATATCTGTATCTTTTCCTAAACAGTTCTTTTGACCGAGCAGGCGGGTTACAATTTTATTTCTCTTCTTCGTATTTGCCTTGTGTTCATCTATAATTGATTCAATCCGTCCTGACGCAACAACACGAGCCGACAGTTCCGCCATCAAGGGAACTATTGAAACATTCAGGCTGTATAAGGCGTCCGATACGGCGTTTTTGTATTTAGGCGGTACAGATAAATAAGCTATCCGAAGTCCGGGTGCAATCACTTTTGAAAGTGTGATAATATAAATGCTTTGATCTTTTATCGTTTCGGAAACAGCTTGCATTCCGCTGTGCATAAGCTGATAAGTTCCATCTTCAATTAAGATACATTGAAATTTTTTTATGATCTCGGCAATTTCCTTTCTGCGCTTTGGAGGCATAGTGATTGTCGTAGGATTATGACAGGCTGGAATAAGATATACGCCGCTTATTTTCTCATTTTTGCAGACAAACTCCAACGCTTCTGTGCTCATACCGAAATTATCGCCCGGCACAGGAACAAGCTGTATTCCAAACATGGCAGCAGCAGATTTTATTCCGGGATAGGTATGAGCGTCAACCGCTATTTTATCTCCACGGTGAAACAGGGCTGCAAGTACTGCTGACAGCGCATTTTGTCCTCCGTTTGCAGACAATATCCAATCCCAAGAGGTTGTATATCCACATCGAGCCAATAATTTAACAACTGCATCCTTTTGCCATTCGACCGTTCGCAGAATAGGATATCCAAACAAATCAGATACTTGTTCTTCGGCAACTATTTCTCTTAACATTTTTGTTAAAAAGACATTCCCGGACGGCTCCGGTATTGTCGCACCCATATCAATCACCGATGATTCTGTATCTGAAGGCAATAATCGTCCGTTTGTCAACACATCATAAGAAACAAATGTGCCACTGCCTACGGTAGCAGAAAGTAAACCCTTTAGTTCGCACAAATGAAATGCTTTAGAAATAGTACTGACATTCACATCTAAAAAATCTGCTAATTCTCGTTGAGGCGGTAATTTTGTTCCGGGCTTCAACAGTCCGCTTTCAATATCATTTTCTAATTGTTCTGCTAATGTCTTATATAGTGAGCGACTGCGTCTATCTAATGTAGGCTTCCAAGACATAGGATAATTTTCAAAAGAGTTGACCGGCATATTTTTCCCTCCGTTTTTCTTTCGCCATATAATTATATAATTGTATGGCGAAAAAGTCAACCCCCCCACTACTACTGTAGCAGTCGCCACTAATTGCTTTAGTTTAAAAAATTGATTAAAATAACAGATTTATGTACCAGCCGCCTTTTCGGGCGGCTGTTTTTTAATACTGCGGCACACCGTACCCCAATATCTCATAATACCCTACGGCATAGTGATTTTCACGGCAACTATCGCCAGAGTTTCCCTCCACGGTGTAAACTGTTCCGTTCTCGACTTTCTCAACGATTCCCACATGGTCGGATTCTCCGTCCTGCGGGCCTGACGAGCCTTTGTTGTCCCAATCGAAAAAGATAATATCGCCGGGGCGGGGCTCGTAGCTGTTGTCCTGCCATAGTCCGCGATCTCTGAACCATTCCACACCCCAAACACAACCCGCAAATTTCGGGATAACCCCGGCGTCGATATAGCCGCACTCGTTGGCACACCACGAAACAAAGCAAGCACACCATTCCACACGGGAGTTAAAGCCGTACCACGACCAGTACGGCTCACCGCCTACATTGCCGATCTGCGACAAAGCGACCGTTACAATCTCGCCGTCGCCTGTGCCGATACCGTAAAGAACAGCAGACCACATACTGCGGTTTTTTTCGGCAAGAAGCTCAGAAAGCTGTTTGCGCTGGTCGGCGCTGAAATTGTACTGATTCGCCATTTCCTCGGCGGTCTTATGGCTGACCGTAATATACAGATAGGTTCGTGTAACGGTAGAGGTGGATTCCACAATGTTCCCGTGTCCGTCGTCGGTTTCGGTAATCACTTCCTCGGTCTTGGTTTCGGTGCGGGAGGATATTTCATTCATCTGCCAGAAAATATCTTTCAAAATCGCCTTTTTGGAATCGTCCATCGTGGCGACCTCCTGTGCGTTATCGGGGTCGGTGGTGGTCTTGACCGCATAAATGGCAAGCACTTCCGGCCATACGGCGCGGGAGCCGGACATTTCCAGCACATCATAGGAAATATTCGCTTTTGTGGTGTCAAGCTGCGTTTGATAGTCGGTATTGATTTCCTGAACGACCGTCTGCATAGTCTGACCCGATCCGCTGTCCTCGTTTGAAAAGAAGATACCGAAACACGAGCCGACAAGCAAGCCGATCAGACAAATAACGATAATCACAACAACCGCAACCCAGCCTCCGGCAGCAATAGCGGAAATCAGCGCCTTTGTCGCGGCGATTATTGCCTTGACTGCCGCAATGGTGGCTTTGACCGCTACTTTTACAGCATGAGCGGTAGCCTTTGCAGTAGCTTTAGCCGCCTGTGCCGCTTTTTGTGCTGCTTTCGCCGTAGCCTGTGCGGTTTTCTGCGCCGTTTTTGCTGCCTGCCGGGTCGTCTTGATGGCAGCTTTGGAAGTATGCTCGGCGGTCTTAATGGTTTTCTGTGCGGTTTTGACCGTACCCTTTGCGGTCTTGACGGTTGCCTTGCCCGTAGATTTCGCCGTTTGCTTAATGGTCTTGCCGCTGTGTTCCACCGTCTTGATAGATTGTTTTGCAGGTTCAGCAGAACGGCGAATCCTCTGCATAGATTTTTGAGCCTGCTTTTTCGGCAAGTCTGCTTTCTTTTGCTGAAAATAGTCTTTTGCTTTGGAAATATTCTCTTTCGTGTCCTTTACGCTCTTGCGCCCGAATTTGTCAAGCCGGTGGACGGTTTCACGGGCAGCGGTTTCCGTCCCGCCCGAAACACGATCAGCGGCGTATTCTTCGGGTGAACCCTCCGCAGAATAAAGGCTGTGATCCGCTTTGTCTTTGGTACGGATATAGGCTGATTTCATACGCTCGGCGGCCACCGCCGATTTGTCAATCGCCTTGACCGTTCCTTTGGCAATCTCCCTTGTCTTTATCTCCGGCATAGCGTCACCTCCGACCCGAGCCGTGAAAACTCCTGCCGCAGAGCCGTATAAAACGCCTTGCTGCGGATATTGCCGCCTGCGGCTTGCCATTCGTCCTCAAAATCAAAACGGGCGGCAAGCTGACGGACGGAATAGTTTTTAAGAAATGTCCTCCAAGTGGATTCATCCCATTCTTCAAGCTGCCGCCATAGGTCGGGAAAATACCGATACAGCTTCCGCAGTTCCTCCAAACTTTGCAGAGGGCAGCACCAGCAGGAAACACGGCCGAATATCTCATATAAACCGCCCCAATCAAAACCCCGCCTGTAACAATAGGAAAGACAGTCACTTTCTGTCATTCCCCATTCTACAAGCGGGTAATTTTTGTCCTTAATTCGCTTTGTTTCATCGGCGGCGATTCCCACATACTCAATAACCGTGTATTCCTCTTTCAGCTTTTTCAGATAGGTGGCGACAATACGGGTTTTGAGAATCCCCGTACACCAACGACCGCGGGGACCGGGCCAGCTCATACCTCTGTACTTCGATAGTGCGGGATTCTTCCTTTTCGGAGTGTACTCGTAAAAGTAGTATTCAAAATCGTGCGCCGCTTTCAGCCGGATAATGGGTCTGCCGATATACGCCTCCAAACGGTCAAGGTGTTCGTACATCTGCGGAAATTCAAGCCCTGTGTCGCAGAACAGAATCAAGTCAACAGGTCGCTTTTCCTCCAAGAGCCGTAAGAGCATAGCCGTTGAATCCTTGCCGCCCGAAAGAGAGAGGACATATTTTTCAGGCTTCATTTTCGCCCACCTCCAAAGAGGGCGAAACAATCTTTCTCGCTACAACGACCATGCGGCCGTTCTGCCTGCTGTATTCGCAGGTGGAAAGGGTTATCAGCCTGTTGCCGTATTCTGCGGAAACGCCCGTATCATATAAAGCAAGCTCTTTGCATTTGGAGATAAAGGCGTCGAAATCCTCCGCAGAATCCGCATTGACAAAGTGATAATACTTAAAGCCCTGTTCGGAATAAGCGGCGGTCTTGAATACCGCCACAACCTCATATTCTCCAAAGCCGGACAGCGTATCAAAGCGGATTGTTTTATGCGCCCTGTAAAAATCCTCGCTTTCATACTTGCAGAGATCGGCAAACATACTGCCGTTATTCATATGATGACCGTAGATTACGCAGTTGTCGGAAAGTCCGAAGTCGCAGTTTTCCTGCACATAGGGAACGCCGTAATCGCTGTACTGCTTTTCAAAGCTGTGTTTCAGATAGTAATTCGGGTTGTCAATCGTCTGCATAACGGGATAGTCGATGTTTGTTTCCTCAATGGAAATCCAGCCCACAAAATCGCTGTTCTGCTCATAGACCGCCGCATATTTTTCAAAAGCAGTCTGTTCGGGCGGCGGTATTTCGCTTTCCTGCGGCTCATCGACAGGCGGCGTTTCCTCCTGCACAAGCGCGGCGATATTGTCAAAGGCTTCGGCGCTCTGTTTCTCGTCCGCATACTGCCGATATAGCATAACGCCGGAGAAAAGGAAAAGGGCGGCACATACGGCCGCCCCGATCATCAGATATTTGCTTTTCATATAATATTGTCCTCCTGTTTTGGATTTAAGAAGCGTCACCGCCGCCGAACACACCCTCGCCGGGTTTTGTCGTCATAAGCTGATACAGCTTTGTATCTCTCGGAAAGCGGTTGATAAAGGGTACAAGGGCCGAGCCGTATTTGATAAGCCCGCAGCCTGCGTCCGCATTGGTAACATAGCTCATCTGCTCATCAGAGATATTTAAGAGCTTCGAGAGCTTGGAACGGTCGGAAAACGCCTGATTGAGCATAACCACAAATTCAGAGTTTGAAAGCATAGTGCTTGCCTGTACGGAATCGAGCAGATATTCCACATTCTGCGTAATGGCGGTCGGGTAGCCGTTTCTCTTTCTGAACTGCCTCCAAGCAGAGTTAAAGAAAATGCCGCTTTGCTCATTCTCAAACACAACATGAAACTCGTCGATAAACACATGGGTACGCTTGCCCTTTTTCCAGTTAAGAGTAACACGGTTCAGAATCGTATCGGTGATAACTAAAAGTCCCGTAGGCTTTAACTGATCTCCCAAGCTGTGAATGTCAAAGACGACAATCCGCTTGTCGAGGTCTACGGTGCTTTCGTGACCGAAAATATCAAGCGATCCCGTAGTGAACAGTTCCAGAGACAGGGCGATTTCCTTTGCCTTTTCTTCGGGTTGTTCCAGCAGCTTGTTTCGCAGGTCACAGAGGGTAGCGGTTTTGCCCGTCGCCTCGGCCTCCTGATACACAAGGGCGGTGCAGCGGTCAATGATGGATTTCTGCTGCGGGCCGACCCCGGTTCTGTCAATCTGCTCTACAAGGGACATAATAAATTGCGATTTCTCCACGATAGGATTGTTTTCGCCGTAGCCGTCAACCATATACATAGCGTTTAAGCGGTCTTTACCGCCTGCCGCCATATGAATGACGGTTGCCGTTTCCTCGCCCAAAGCCGCCGCCAGAGCGCCGAACTCATTTTCAGGGTCGCAGATCAGCACATCGTCCTCGGTGTTGAGAATCAGAAAGGCAATCAATTCTTTTGCGGAAAACGATTTACCCGAACCGGGAACGCCGAGCAGAAAAGCCGACTGATTCAAAAGGTTCGCCTTGTTGCACATAATGAGATTATGAGAAATGGCGTTTTCTCCGAAATAAATACCGCCTTTGTCCTGTACTTCCTGCACCTTAAAGGGCATAAATACTGCCAAAGATTCCGTTGTGAGAGTGCGAAAGGCATTGATTCTGCGTGTGCCAATGGGAAGAACAGTATTTAGGCCGTCGAACTGCTGGAACTTCAAAACGGCAAGCTGGCACATATGCTTTCTTGCAACGGACAGCACCGTTTCGGTGTCGCTGTCAAGCTGTTTTTTGTCGTCGGCGGTGATTACCATAGTAATGACCGCAAACATCATGCGCTGATCCCTCGTTGTCAGGTCGTCTAAAAACTCCTTGCTTTCCTTGCGCTGGAGCTCCATATCATACGGGACGACCGCAGAAAAATTGTTGTTAGCGTTTTGCCTGCGCTGCCAGTTGGTGATGTTCGTTTCCACGCCGAGCAGACGGTTTTCCACTTCACGCACCGCCTCGTCGGTGGGTACGGGAACAACATCAATCGACAACATCATATTGCGGTTAAAGTCTGTGAGCTCCGTTACCATACTGTCCTTGATATATGAAGCATAGTCTTTCAAAAAAAGAACCCGGCAATATTTCTCGCCGAGCTTCAGATAATCGCTGTTCTTTTCCATAGAATCGGGACAGATATAGTCCTTGAAATCGTGTCCCTTTTTCATCATATCCTGCGGGTCGAAATGAAAGGCGGCTTCCTCGCCCTGACGGTAGAAGTCGTGAAGTACCCGCAGCTTTTCGCCTGCGTCAAGCTCGGTACACTTTGAACCGAGGGCGGCAAAGTGGGAAATCAAGTCTGCGCCCACACGGGAAAAGTAGGTGCGTGCTTCTTCAATATCCTTTTTGACAACGGAAATCGTGATATATTTCTCCTGCATAATGCCGTTTGCGCCGGTGGCTTTATCAAGCAGCATTTGATTGTATTCCTTGCGGTACACATCACGGGAATCGCCGCGCATCGGCATTAAAATCGACTGCTCAAAATTCGCCTTATTCAGCCTGCGGTTGTTGATGGTGATTTTCGTGGTGGCGCCGGAATCCAGAGAGTTGAGCAGTTCGGAATAGGCAAGAAACATAGCCTCTTTATCCTCACGGCTTGCCACAAGATAGTTTATATCGCTGAATTTATAGGTCTTGGAAAAGCGGTTTCCCACCTGAAAAATACCGTCTTTCCAGATACGCTGAATCGGGATAATATCCTGCACCTTGCGGGGGACGGAATATCGCTCCTTATCCTGTTTCAGCAGGTTTTTTAAGGTCTTAATCATCGTTTACCTCCTGTATCAATTTTGTCTTTGAGCGCTTCATAGTAAAAATTCGAGGATTCAAAACGAATCTCTTTCGGCTCTAAAAGCTCCGAGCGAATCCACGCCCAGATAAATTGCTCGGCGGTCATGCCGTGGTAGGTGATAAAACCCAGCGCCGCAAAGGGAGCAGCGCCGAGAATACACATCCACGACACGGTTTCCGTCCCGACATAGGGCTTTAAGAGAAAATACAATCCCACGGCGACAGCGACCGCCAAAATGGAAAAAATGAATTGCCGCATACTCAATCCGAAAAACATAGATTCGGTATAGTTGCGGATTTCACGGTTAATCTTGACCTCCAAAATATCACCTCCCGTTATCGTTCCTGTTCGTCTTTGGATTTGGGTTTCAGTTGCAGCTCGCGCGGGGTTCTGCCGTCAAGGGGTCTGATAAAATCAATCTGCCCGGCGGCATAAATGGCGTTGCTGTTTAACTGTCTCTGCCACGCCTTATTGGATAGCGACCAGCGAAAGCCCCAGCTTTTGAGTTTACTGCGCTGTTCCTCGCTGGGTTTTTCGTCAAAAAGAAGCTGCAAGCGGTTTTCCTCCTGATTGACAACCGCTTCGCCGCCCTCAAACTGCCAGCCGACAAAACCCGTTTCCTCACGGCGTTCCAGACTTTCAATACGCTTTTTCAGACGGTTAATTTCCGCGTTGTTGTTGGATAGCTCATAGGGAGCATACGGCGCGGTGATCCACGAATAGTCACTTTTCACAGCTTCGTCGATTTCAGTCGCCTTTTCATCGGAAATGCCCTCAAAGCCTTTCATTGTGCCGTTTTTACGGTAATAGGCATTGACCTTTTTCATATAGCTTTGCAGGTCTTGTCGCTGCTGCAATTTTTCTTTCAGCTTCGTAACGGCTTCGGGGTCGTCGCTGGAAATAGCGGAATTGTTTTCGGCGGCCTCGGCCTTACTGCGGTAGTAGTCCGCTTTTTGTCCGACCTCCACGGATTTCTCCATTTTGCCCCATGCGCGGTCACGGTAGTTTTTATCGGATTTGTAGGAATGATGATCGACCAAAAGCGGCTGACCCATAGGGATTGCCTCAACCATCTTGCTCGATTCATGCGCAAGCCGGCTGCTTTGCTGTTCAAACTTTTCCGCTTTCTCGTTGTAGTAGTCGATTCTCCGTTGCTTTTTTTCTTCGTATGAGTTCATAGCATATCGCTCCTTTACTTACATAAAAATAGCCTCCTGCGAATATCCGCAGAAAGCAATTACAAGCCCATCATTTCACGCACAACACGGTCGGCCATTTTGACTGCGCCCACGAGGACGAGCATATTAAACACAAGCTCCCCGATATAGCTCCATACCATAGAAACCGCCGCGGCGTTCGGGTCAACCACGGGCGGGGCCGAAGCGAACAGGGAGAAGATAATGCAGGCAAGCACGATAATTGCGCCCTCCAAGCAGACGGCGGCGTAGGATTTAATAAAACTCTTGCCGACATTCTGCGAGGGTTCTCCTGCAAAAGCGGAGAGAGGTACGGGCGCAATCGCCGTGTAAAGGTACAATTTGAAAAACCTGCCGTACACGGTCATTATCATAATGAAAGACAGTACCGTAATGAACAGGCCGCCGATCAGCGTCACCGCCCATAATGGGATAGATTCAAAGAATCCGCAGTCCTCAACCGCCGTCACAATTTCAGAGGGTAAAACCGTCTGACCTGCTGCACCAATCCCTGCGGCGGTCATAATGGTGGAAATAAGCCCCTGTACGATATTGAACAAAGCCATCATCAGTTCCAGACCATAGGTGACGGCGGCCTTTGCCAACGCAAAGCGGATAAAGACCTTTAATGTGTGCTCCGGCTTTTTCAGTTCTGCAAACGAGCCGCAGGTTTTCATCACGCCGACCACAAAGAACAGCACGAGCAGGGCAAGCCCTATCGCCTGTACTGCACCGTGAATGTTGACAATCACATTCCAAATCGTGCCGCCCTTAAACTGTTCGGGGGATTGGGTGATAAGCTGCCATATCTCGGCAAGTTTGCTGTTCCATGTTTCAAGGGCATTTTTAAGATTTTGTACGACCCAGTTATCCGACACCAAAATCACCTCCCGACCGTTCACGGTAGCCCTCGATTTCAATATCGCAGTCAACCTCATTGCCCCAAACATCCCAGCCGTCCGCTTTTTCTCTTGCGAAAAGCTCTATGCGGGGCAGGTCGCCCACAAGCTCAATGATTTTATCCCTTGCCTCGTCGGGCTTCTGACTATGACCGCGCAAAGGGCTGATAATGAATTGGTGAACACGGTTTGATTTCCGTTTCGGGTGGCCTTTTGTGGCAAGCAGGCAGATTTCGGCGTTTCCTCTCGTCCAGAAACCTAACCCGTAAAACCAGCCCTTGCCGCTTTTGTTGAGTTTAAGCCAGACAAAGGCTACGCTTTTATACTCAAATCCCCACGCTTTAATCACCCGCAGCGCTTCCCGTAACTGCGGAAAAGTCGCCCAAAGAAAAAGAATCGAATCCTTTTCGGATAGTTCGGAAACGGGCAGACGGCAAAGCTCGTCAATGCTCATCGTGGGATAATGTTTTTCAGCCGCACCCTGTACGCCGTTTCGTTCATACCGCCACGGCGGGTCGGCGTAAATAATGCTGTATTTCTTCACAGCGTCCTCCTTTCAGGCATATAGAGGGCAGGCCGCCGCTTGCAGCCTGCCCCGTATGCCGTATTTTTGTTATCTGCTGTCCCGGTCGGGCGAATTGCGGATAACGCCGTACACATCGTCCACAAAATACCGTCCGGCAAAGGGATTGAATATTGCGTGACATTTCACGCCGTTATACTCTGCCAGATAGTCATTGTCGCCCAAGCGCTTGATAATCGTCGCCTCACCGAGAACATGGGTTTCTCCCTGTTTCAGAGAGTGGATATAGCACTCGCATTTCTCCATTGCAATTTTCCTCTCTTTCAGCCTGTAATCAGGGTAAGGATTTCTTTTGCAAAGGTAATGACAATGCCGCCTGCAAGGGTGAGAAATCCGTTGGAACGCTGGCTGGGGTCGTGGGACTGAAAGGACAGGCCGACCTGCACGATACCCCAGCCCAGCAGAATCAATCCGACCGCACGAATCAGACCGAAAATAAAGTCGCTCAAATTGTTTACAACGGTGATCGGGTCGCCTGCGGCAAAGGCCGTCATCGAGCAGCCGAGGGTAAAGGCAAGCGCCATAACGACAGCGCAGTAAAAGCGGAATCCCTTTTTCACCTTGCCGGGCATAGGCAGCTTGTTCGTGGTCTTGTTAAAGTTTTTCATATTGCAATACCTCCTTAAATTGAAAACAGAGCTTCTATATCCTCATCGGAAAGAAGCTCGTAATCGGGTTCTGTTTCTTCCAGTTCGGGAATGTCCTCTGCGGGGATTCCCGCAAGGGAGAGCGTGGCGACGGCGTGTTCCGTCCCGCCGTGTTCATAGGGCGCGGCGCTGCCGTCTGTGGTAAGAGCCACATTCGGGTGTTTCAAGATGTCGTATTTCTCGTCCATAATCGGCAATTCTCCGCGGATGAACAAAAGGGCGCAGCGGTTATCCAGCATACGAACCTCGTCCGGCGTCATAAGCTCACGCCCGGAAATCTGATAGTTCGTGCTGTAATTACCGTTACGCCCCGACGATTTGCCGTAGGTGTTGGTGTCAATGGTGGCCTTGCCTAAAAGCTCCGACACATATTTATGCGTGGATTGCTCGTTGCCGCCGAGATAAAGAAATTCGTCGCAGTTGCCGACAATGCTTTCCCATTGCTTTTCAAACAAGGTCTTTAACTGCGCTAAATTTTGCAAAATAATCGAAACAAACACCCGCCTTGAACGCATAACGGACAATATCTTGTCAAAATCATCCGGCAAGCTCACATTGGCGAACTCGTCCATCAGGAAGTGGACGGGGACGGGCAGACTGCCGCCGTACTTGTGGTCGGCAAGATAAAACAACTGCTGAAAAAGCTGCGTGTATAAAATGCTGACAAGGAAATTGAACGAGGTGTCGTTATCGGGTATCAGCGCAAACAACGCAACTTTCTTTTCACCAAGCGACGGCAAATCCAATTCGTCCGTAGCAGTCAAAGCCGCCAGAGAGGACAGGTTGAATTTTTCAAGCCTTGCCGCCAAAGTGATTTGAATAGATTTGAGCGTTTTCGCACTTCCCGAATGATAGTCCTTGTAATACTTGACCGCTATATGGTCGGGGTCGCGCATTTCCAGCCGTTCAAAGAGCTCATCCAGCGGCGAGGTGTATTCGTCCATATCCTCTCTGACATCAGCGGCACGCAGCATTTCCATAACCATTGAAAAATTCTGTTCATCGGGCGGCGCCTCATACTTCAAATAGAAAATGAGAGCCAAGAGCAGCATACTTGCCGCCGTGTCCCAGAACGGGTCATTGGATTGACTGCCTTTCGGTGTTGTGCTTTTGAACAGGTTTGTTACAAGCCTCTGCACATCGTTGTCGTCACGGAGATACACAAACGGATTGTAACAATGGCTTTTCTCCATATTCAGAAGATCAAGTACACGCACCTCATAGCCTTTTTGTTTCAGCAAATATCCCGTGTCCCGCAGCATTTCGCCTTTGCAATCTAAACACAGGTAGCTGGTAGTGGACGCTTGGTATAAATTCACTTTGCCATAGAACCTCGTTTTTCCCGACCCGCTGCCTCCCACAACAATCGTATTGAGATTGCGGCGGTGCTTTCGGTCATCCAAGCCCATACGAACATTTTGTGTGAATATCTTGTTTTCCTCCGGCTTTATTGCCCGGTACTTTTTGTTGACAGCTCTTGCATTGCCCCATTTCGCCGAGCCGTGTTCTTCACCCCTGCGGTAGTTGCGGCGGGAAGATAGGAATACGCCGATAGAAAGACCGTACACACAAAGCAAAACGAGGACAGTTTTTACGCTGTCACCGCAAAGCTCTATATGAAACGGGTCGTTCATTGCCGCAGGAAACCGGGCAAGGATTTCGGGCAAGCCTCCGTGTGCGGCGGGAGCGATCAGCAGTCCCAGCCACACAACGGGGAGAATCCCGAACAGGCAGAGGACAAGAGGATTATTCCCGCGCTTCATCGTTCCTGCACCTAACCTTTTTTGTAGGGGCGTCAATCGCTTTCAAAAGAACCTCGTCAACAATATCGGTGGAGCGTTCTTCTTCCAGCAGGTCGTTTCGCATTTCATTTAAGGCATTGATAACAACGCCGTGTTCGTAACGGTCAAGGGTCAATACCCGTTTTTCTGTTTTCTCCATAGTCAGCGCTCCTGTTCCGCATTGCGGGGCGCTTTGCTCTTTTCCAGCGCCCTTGCCATTCTTGCGGAAATGTCGTAGGCGGTATCTCGGATTTCAGAAAGCTCGGCGCGGATTTCCTGCGGGTCGTCGGTGCGGAGAAAATCGGCGGGATTCTCAAAACTGTAATCGCTCACATCAGCGCCGAACTCTTTGCCGAGAATATACGAAACGCAATGTGCCTTAAAGCTGGCATTTTTCGGGGTGTATTCTTCGCTTGTCTGTGCAAGCTCGGCTTGTGCCAAAGCCTTTGACACCTCACAGAACAGGTCGTTTGCTTCCATTCCGCGGCAGACGAAAATTGCTTCCTGTTCGTGGTCGTATAGCGCGCCCATACCGTCGGGCAATTCATCGACAGACTGAATCGGCACAGGCTTTTTGTAAATGAGAGCGCCGAGCAAAGCCCTTGCGTCGTGGGAAACAGGCGGCTGTGCTTTCATTCGGGCGGTGGTCTGCGAAATGTCGTACACTCGCTTAATGTTGTAGGAAACGCCGATACTGCCGTCGTCACGGGTGTACTCGCCGTTCGATTCCACGATCTTGATAGGACGGCCAAATTCCTGCCTCTTAATATACACGCCCTGATCGCGCCAAAAATCCTTGTCGCCCAGCCTGCGGGCGTCGGGTTTTGTCGCCAGAATTAACAGGGCGTTGGTAGCGGAGTAGTGACGGAAATTCGCCTGCACATCCAGATAGTCACGGAACTTGCCGCCGTCTGTGCATACTTCCTCGGCGGTGGCGTCGGCAAGAGCGTACACCTCGTCACGCTCTGCCTTTTTCTTTGCCGCCCAAGCCTCTTTGTCAAAATCTTCGGCTTGTGGGGCGGGTTCAAAAATATCGTCAAAATTGCTCATTGTTAGTACCATACCTTTCTAATGAATTTGTTTCGGTTTCTTTCTGCCGATTAGCAGAAAGAAATTTTGTGCCTCTGCACAAAAAGGAACAAATTGGGGCCGAAAGCGGCTAATGTGAGTTTAGCGATCGTTTCATCTTTCGGCCTTATCTCTCCTTTGATTTGGGTTTCTTTTTTCGGGACGGCTGCTTGTGGGCGGTCGTCTGCTGTTTGGTCGGCTTTTTTGATACGGTGGGTTCTTCTTTGGCGGGAGCCGCCGCCTCTTGCTGTTTTGCCTTGATTTCCCGCAGTTCTTCACGAACAGAGGGGCGTTCTTCGGGCAGTTTAACAGTACCCTCGGCGGTTTTGCTTTGCTTCTTTGAGATAGGCGCGGACGGATGGGATTTCTCCGCCGCTTTCCCAAAAGAAGCGTTTTTGTCGGCTTCGGGATTCTGCGGCGCCCGTTCCTCCTTTTTCACAGGCGCACCCATTAAATCATCAAGCAAACGGTCGTCGGCCTCCTTATCGGGTTTCTCCTGTTCGGGAGCAGAGGGGGCGGCGGTTTTCTCGGCTTTGGACTGTTCAATATCCCGCTTAATAGAAACGGTATCGACCGCAGCCAGCTTGAAGCGTTCCACAATGCGGTTGATTTTTGAAGCGTCCTCGGCACGAACCATAATGTCCACCATACCGTCGGCGGATTTTTCTTTGCCGCGCAGAGCGCAGTAAACAACGCCGTACCGCTTGGCTTCGGCGGCAAACTGTTTCAAATGTTCCTCGCTGACGGTAAACACTTTCAGTTCCTTTCCGCTTTTAAGCATGGCGGTCAAACGCTGCCTGCCTTTGGTCTTGTTCTTATCCCTGTTTTTCAGAACAGCGTAAATCATAGCGGCGATATTCTTTGCCGCCGAGCCGGTCAGCTTTAAGGCGACTTCCGTACCCTCTAAACTGATCCTTACAATCTGTTCCGCTGCGTCACCGGAATTGTACATGGTCGGTTTTCTCCTTTCTTTCAGGCTGTTCGTCCTTGCGGACGGCTTTGATTTTCTCTTTAATAACGCCGGATCGTTCAGCTATATCGTCACATAAAGACACCTCCTTTCGCAGAGCGGCAAGCGCTTTTGACAATACGGATATTCGGTCTTTGATTTCCGCCGCTTTTTCGGGGTCTGCTTTGACCGCCGCCGTCCGCTGCAATTTGTAAAGCTGCTTTCGCTCGGCGGTCAGAGCCGTAATTTTGTCCTTTGCCTCGGATTGATACGAAAAAAGCTGCTCGGCGGTATCAATACGATTTCGCACAAGCAGCCTCGTTTCGGCGGTGATTTCGTCCAGTTTTCGCAAATCCTCACGCAAGAGAAAATGGAGCCGCCTGTTTTGATTGGGTTTGTTTTTCGGGAAGCTCCCCAGCAGGTAGCAATAGTGAAAATATAACGCCCGAAACCCTGTGATTTTGCGGGTATTTTCCAAGCTGCCGAACAAGCGAATCTGTATGACTTTGCGTGTCGGTTCTGACGGCTTCTTTTCAGCTCGTGTCTGCGACAGAATCCGTCTGCGGATTTGTTCAATGGAATAATCCTCACCGAAATTCCGTATCAGCCTTACAAAGCGTTCTTTGCCCGGCGGCCGTACCGAAATATCCTTGCCGGTCTTGACCTCATAACCTTTCTTCCGCAGATTATCAAAAAACTGCCGTTCGGTCATAGACTGCCGTATGGCTTCGTCAATATCGGTGCGTATCAGTCCCCGCCAAGTGGGGCGCTGTTCCTGCTCGGCACGCCATTCGCCGTATTGCTTGGCTTTCCCGTACTGTGGGTTTTCAATCACCGATAAACGGTACTCACGGCAAAGCTCATCGGAAACAGTCTGCATATCGTGATAATCCTTTTTGGTGCGGTGGTATTTGATTCCGTCCACAAAGGACACCGTATTCAGCACAAAGTGATTGTGCAGGTGATTTTCTTTGTCAAGATGGGTCGCCACAATCACCTGATAACGGTCGCCCCACAAACGGGCGGCGAGCTTCATTCCGATTTCGTGCGCCATTTCGGGGGTCGCTTCGCCGGGAGCAAAGGATTGATACCCGTGGTAGGCAACCGTCCCGTTTTCCTTGCCGAACCGTTTTTTCACGGCAAGCATTTCATCACGGGCGGTAGAGGGAGAGCAGTTGATACCCGACACAAAGCGGTGAACCACGGCGCAGTCCTCGTTATCCGCTTTCTGCGTTTTTCGGGAATTGACCGCATAGCGGATCACATCGGAAAGCTCCTGCCCGTCCTGCTCGGTCATATCTTCATTTGTATAAAACTTCGGGTTCGTTGTTTTATCGGGATTTTCCACATAGACAACCACCTTGCCGAGCCAGCCTTTCACACGCCAGATAGAGGTAGTAGCCATTACTTCATCGGGCGGGGCAGGATAACCGCCTCGGTGATCTTTTTGATAGCCGTATCAATCTTGCGGCAGGCCTCGTCGTACCTCTGCACATCGAGAACATTCAGGGTGTGTGCTTTGACGGCAATCTGATTCAGATTGTTGCTGATCCCGTGGAGCTCCCTCATCATGGCGTAGTAATCGGGCGGCGGTGCGTCCTGCGGCTCAAGCCCATTTACCAAGTGCCGCAAATACGCCTCACGGGAAAGACCGCTGCGCTTTACTTTCTTTTGAAACGCCTCGGCTTCCTTTTTGTCGAGCCAGAATTGAATGTGAACATTGCGTTTTCTCATATCTTCACCTCCGAATTGAGTTCGTTTTGAATTTCAACAATCCGCTTGCCGACTGCGTACACAACGGGAATCGTCACGCCGTTGCCCGCCTGCTTGTAAAGCTGAGTGTCGGAATTGACGGCGGCCGCTTTATCAAACATTTCATCGGAAAAGCCTTGCAGCCGCCAGCACTCACGGGGCGTCAGCTTGCGGATTCGGCCGCAGCCAAGCGGCACGCCCTGATTGCAGGAAGTATCAAGCGTCTGCGCACAGCTTTTACCCACACGACCGCGGCGGGTGTTACTGTCGGGGAAAGCAAGGTTGATACTGTCACCGCATTTCGCCTCGGCATATCCGGTAGCGGTGGCGTTCTTTATTTTCAGAGCGTGTTCGCAAGAATCGCAGGCACAAAGATAAACGCCGTGTTTGTCCTGCGTGTTCAGGCAAAAGGCAGGTTCGCCGCACTCCTTGAAACGGCGGCCGTTCTGCCTCTTGTTCTCACGGTCGGGGGTCAGCACAGCGCGGCAGCCATAAAAAACGCCGGAGCTTTCGCCCCGGTTGCTTACTCCGATTTTGTTGTAGCCTGCGATCAGGCATTTGGTGTAATCCTGTTCCCGAATTTTCGCCTCGCCCCGTTTTAGCTGAATCAGCGCCGTTTCCTCGGTGCGGTCGGGGCAGTCTGCGCCAATACAAAGCACGCCTGAATTATCGGCGCTGCGGTTGCCGATTCCGCTGTCATATCTCGCTTTGATACAGCGGGCGTTTTCCGTCAGCTTGGGATTGCCTTTGCACAGGTCGATAAAATACATTCCCGTCCTGCCGCCAAAGCCGCCGCCCTCGCTCATCAGCGTACAACTGATACCCGCAGGGTCGTAAACACGCTTGCCCTGCGTGCCGCCGATTAGCTGTATAAGAGCCTTGCCGTCGCCTGCGGTGACAGGAAATATTTTTCGTCCACCGTCGGCTCTAAAATGTCGATAAGCGACAAGGTAGATTCGCTCCCTGTTTTGCGGAACGCCGTGGAAGCGTGAATTAAGCAGTCCATATTCGATATGATAGCCGATTTCGGCCAACGAATAGAGAACGGTCGCAAAGTCCCATCCTCGATTAACGGAGAGCAGATTTTTAACATTTTCAAGGACAAGCCATTCGGGTCTATCTTCGGCTGGCGTGCCTTTGAGCAATCTAATGATTTCAAAAAAGAGAGAGCTTCGTTTTCCGGCAAGCCCTCTTTGCTGGCCAGATACAGAAATGTCCTGACACGGGAATCCGCCTGCCCAGAGATTGACCCTCGGCAGGTCGGCGGATTCGGTTTTGGTAATATCTTCTCCATACCATTCGTCCTCCTGTATATCGTGTATGGCGCGGTAGCTGCGGTCTGCGAATTTGTCTATTTCGCAATGTCCTTTACAGACCATGCCGCAAAGCTCAAAGCCCTTGCGAAAACCGCCCACGCCGCTGAAAAAATCCAAAAAGGTTAAGGGTTCGGTCATTTGTCGTCGTCCTTTCCGCGCAGGCGGTTAATTTGAAACAGGCACATTGTTACAATGCCGATACAACCGCCGAGCATAGTTCCGATGATGAAAAAGAGCAGTTCGCTCATAAATACGCCTCCTTTCAGCGCATAAAAATATCGCCCTCCGTGTGAAACGGGGACGAGCGGATTAAGGGTTTCAGGGGCTACCCCTGACAAGGTTTTGCCTTTGTGGTATCACAAAGGCGATGCTTGCTGGTATATCGCATAGCGTTCGTCCCATAGGCCGAACATTTTGCCACCGACCGAAATAAATTCAGCGTTCATGCTCCCGCTGCGGGTTGAACGGGATTCCGATTAGCTGACCGTTCAGTTTCGCCAAGTGTTCAGGATAGCGGAACATCTTTGTATAGCGGGCAAGCTGTTCATCGGAAAGGCTGTCAAAGCTCTCGCTCCGGCAGTCGCAGATAAAGGCGGGGCCGCAGATGAAATCCACCATAACGCCGTCCTCGTTTTTTACGCTGCGGTTCGGCTGCATACCGTTGATTTTGCTTTCCTCATTGCAGACGATACAGACCTGTTCCTCAAACGGATAATAGGCTTCGATTAGTCCGTCAACGATTTTCTGCAAATCTTCAAGAGAAGTGCCGATTTCAGCGGTGCGAGCAAGTTTGCCCGGTTCCAGTAACACCACCTTGATTTTCTTTTCCTCACTCATAGCGGAAAACTCCTTTCATCGTTCATAATCACGGCTGCGCTCGTTTGACCTTGCGGAGAAATCCACCCCGACAAAGGAATCGGCGTCGAGGATATATTCGCTGTCGTTCCATTTTTGCTCAACCTGCCTTTCGGCTTCTTCACGGGAATTGGCTTCGACCTCAACCGTCTTTTGCAGGGTTTCGGTAATCGTGACCTCATAGGTTTTCATCGTTCCTTGCTCCTTTCTTTTCGCTTGGTAATGGGTAGTCCGAGCCGCAGGCACAAACAATCGTTGTAATCCTTGCCTTGCGGGGGCGGCTGAATATCCACCGTGACCGCATACCTTTTTGACAGCAGGGTTTTGATTGTCGCTGCGGCAATCCGTCCCGCAGGGTCGTTGTCAAGCCTTAACACCACCTTACGGATATGGGGATAATCTGCAAGATACTGAATAAGGGCGACGGGCAGGCTGCTTTCCTCAATTCTTGCTTTCGGTTTATACACGCCTGCAAGGGAGAGCAGGTTTTCGTGTCGCCAGTCCTTGCCGTCCAGCTTTTGCATTGTTCCGTAGGACAGCAGATCGACCGCTGATTCAAATAGATTCAGCGTGCCGCTTTCGACGGCGGCGGGAATCTCAAAAGAATAATGCTTGTCGCTGCCGTTTGCGTCCCCGATAAAGTCCGAGCCGATACCACGCAGATTGGCGTAGCGGGGTTTGCCGCTGCGATCCTGACCGACGAACACGACATTGTGATAGGGATAGCTTTCATAAAGCCGTCCCGTACTGATACAAAAATCTATCAGGTCGTAGTCGATACCTCGCCCATGCAGATATTCGACGGCGTGAGTGGCGCAGCGGTTCGGTTTTGGCAGAAGCAAAACTTTCGGCTTCTGTTCCTTTGGCGCGGGGGTATAGGTCGGCGGCGATACCGCAACATTGCCCATAATCGTTTCAACCGCCTGCGTAAAGGGCATTTCTTTGACCTTGATTAGATAGTCCAGCGCGGAATAACCGCCAATCCCACGGGAAAACCAGCACCATTTGCCGTTTGAAATCTTCAAGCTGTCGTGTTCACGGGTGCAATAAGTGTTACCGCCGAAATGAACAAGCTCCTGCGGCTCATAACTTTTCAGATAGGTCAGCAAGTCCATTTCACGGGCTTTCTCCACCACCTCCGGCGGGATATATGGCATACTTTTTCACCTCCGTTCTGAAATAGAAATAGCCGAGTGGCTTTCTTAACGAAAACCTCTCGGCTATGTAAAAAGCGGTACAGGAAATTCCCATACCGCTTATGCTGAAATATTCAATTTAGCGCCCCGACCTTTTTCAGATACGAAATACAGTCGGTATGTCCTCTGAAATAAATATGCTCCCGTTCCATACTTTCGAGCCGGAATTGCAATCGGAAAAACTTTGTCAAAACCTCGTGTTCCTCTGCCGATAATGAAAGCTCGCCGTTACCCTCCATAACCTTTTGAATAAACGGGTGTTTAGCTTTCAAATCTGAAATGCTCTGATACAGAGAAGAATAGTCCTCGTTGCTCTTTCTTAAATCAACCGTTATATCGTTTTCGATTTCTGAAAAAGAATCAGATATACGGTCGGCTAAATCAAAATATGAATTGCTGTCGCTCATTTGAAATCACTTCCTTATCCTTTTTTATTATATATCATACCCAAGTGCGGAAACAATATCAAATGTGCAAATCAGCGTTCCACATCTTTTTCTGTTCTCCCGACAACAGCACGGACATAGAGATTCGGGCTTTGAATACGGTATTCTTCGGGGATATTCTCAATATTACCGTCGTAGATGTCAATAAAGCGGCCGCCGTTTGAGCGCACATAGCCGTTGTCGGTAAACACCGCTTTCATCAAAGCGAATATCACGCCCGAAACCCTCATAGTCAATATAGTTTGAAAGAGCGCCCATTGCTTTTGTGTCGTAACAGCCGCTTTCCTCAATCCAGTAATAGCCGAGGTCATAATCACTTGTCACGCCCGACAGGTAATCGTAACAGTCCATGTTTTCGGTGAGATTGATTAAATCCCGCACGCTGCCAGTATTTTCGCCCAAGTCTAAAACTGCCTGCCAGAAGTCCTCGCTTTCGTCAAGCTCCATAATCTTTCCTGCAAGGTAATTGAGCTCGCTTAAACTCTCGTATTCTCCGAGCAGGTCATAAATGTGGGAATCGGGGCACTCATAATCGGTAATGAATCATTCCTCATAACGGCGGTTAATGCCGATCCGCTTAAAAACCTCCTGCATTTCCTCATTGGTAATCGGGAACTTGACCCATTCACCGACTAAATAACCCTCGTTGTATTTGCCAAGATTGGTAAAAAAGGCTTCAAAGGCACAATCCCTTGAATCGGATAAATCCTGCATAGCTTCACCTCCCTACCGTTCCGGCGTGACGGCCTGCCGCCTGTGCGGAATGGGAAACCCGTAAACATTCGCAATTTCGTCGCCAAGCCTGCGGGTGATTCTCGTAATGTCTGCGCGGGTCGCCGTACCGCGGTATAGTTTTTCTTTCAGATTGTCGATCTGCGTTTCGGAAACGCCGTCTTTATAGGTGCGGTAGAGATAATGATTTGTGCCGTCGTGGTGAATAGCTTCGCAGCGGAAATCACCGTTTTTATCGACATACCAAGTGCTGTAATCAATATCCCGTTCGCTGTAAAGGCAGTCACGGATATTGCCGCTTTCAATTTCCTTGTAACCCATACGGCGGCCATGCCAAAGCCCCAAATCACCGACAACGAGAATCGGACGGGATAGCTGAATATTCAGATTATGGCGTTCATCGTCCAGATAATCGCCGTTAAGCTCATACATCAGAGAAATGCGCTCGTCCTCGGATAGTTCGGAGTATTGTTCCTCTAAATCGGCTTTCCAATCGTCGTAATCAAGGTCATTGCTCCATATAATGTGCCTGCCGTCGTTCATCGTGCGTCACCTCGATCCTTTTGCTTCGGCCTGCGGGGATTGCCGAGCTCGTCATAATTTTTCGGGTTTGCGCCGGGTATGCTCCAACTGAATATAGAACCGACAAGCATAGCCGCCTCCTGTGCTTTGGAAACGCCGAGCCTGCGGTTCATATCGTCCGCATATTTTCGGGCAGCGGCAGAATCTATTGGCATTTTCAGCGGGATATAGCTGTGCTCACCCCGAAACACCTTGATAACCTCGCCGCTTGACGGCAAAGTGGAATAGCACATTTCCGGCATAGGCGGTTCAGCGGGAAGATAGACAGCACCGCAAGCCTCCATACGCTCGGCAAACTCGCAGATGTGATAGCTTTCCTTTCCGATCTCTGCATGGGTTTCGTCTACAAATCGGCAGTAGGCTTTGATTTGTTTGCCGTCCCTATGGGTAATGATAATACTTCCGCCGTCGGGCAGACGGAAAAGGTCGTTATAATGGCTGTCGATAAAGCGAATCCCTTGTGCTGCCTTTTCCATGTGCTGATTGAGATATTCGGAAACATAGGCATAGCAATAGAAATTATTGTCGCCGGGCGCGGGAATACAGCGCAAAAAATAGGTGTATTTTTCTGTGTCAACCCGATACCCGTATTCACGGCTGAAATTTCCCATAAACCGCCCATCGGGACGGGCGCAGCAGTATTCCAGCATAGAATCACGGTCAGCCAAGATACCCACCTTGTAAAATTCCTTGATAACGGAATCAAATTCGGCGGCAAATTCGTCCGTCCTGTACTGCTTGATCTGATCCTCATAATCGGGATAAAAGGTCTTGCCGCCGTTTCCGAAATCGCCGCGCATAAGGGTAATGCAGCCGCTTTGCGTCATAAGCTGATAGCTTTGCGTGTAGGCATAATCCCGTTCATTCGGGAGCATTTCACGGATATTCAAATTCATTGTGTTTTCGCCTCGCTCTCTGTCATAAGGAATTGTCCGAACTCGGTAAAAGCGTACCAGTTCGTGCGGTCAAAACGGCTCTCGTTGAACCGCCCTTTTGTGAGAACCCGTCCCCGTATAAGCTGTTTCAGGGCATAGCGGATTTCGTCGTAGGTGAGAAACGGAAAAAAACCCGTCATCATCTGCACCGAACAGCGAACCCAAACCTTGCCCTCGTGAAGTTGGGGCGACTGTGTGCTTTGCTTCTCAATACAATCCCAAAGGAAACACGCCAGCACCGCCGCATTGACCCCGTATTTTTGCGCTATGTCTGAATCAAAAAAGTGAACCATAGAATAAACCTCCTTTTGTTTTTTCGGGTATGTAAAAAGCCAGCGTTTCCGCTGGCTTCGGCGGTCTTTTCAGCCGCCCCGGTCGTTATTTCTTTTTACCTCTGATTTTCAGGAAAATCAGAGCGCCCACAATGAACACAACCAGTCCGATTGCAACGATAGTTTTTAACTCCATTATTCAGCGTCCTCCTTTTCAGTTTTCTTTTTCTTCCAGCCGATCACGCCGAGAGTGACAGCGCCCACCGCAGAAATACCGAGCAGAGAGAGCCAAAGAACAGGATTGCTGTCGTCACCTGTTTTCGGTGTGTCCCTTAATTCGTTGTGCATTTCTACTTTGGTAACAGCGCCCTCAAATACGCTTGCCGTCTTGTCTGCGGGGAGAATATAGGCAGCAGAAGCGCCGTCCGAAACCTCGGAAACCACATACTCGCCAATGCGGAGATTTTCAATGAGGATTTCGCCGTTTTTGTCGGTGGTGAAGATTTCGGAATACCCGTTAGGCCCGGTCACACGGAACGAAAAGCCCTCGATCTTGCCGTCGGAAGATGTCTTAATGATTTTGAGCGATCCTACCTGTGCCGCATTGACAAATCCTTTGCCCGCCTCGTTTTCCACGGTGACGGTCTTGCCATTCTCGGTAATCTCAAAATAATAAGCGTTTTCATCCAGATAGAAGCCCTCCGGCGCTTTGGTTTCCTTGACGAAATAACCGCCGTAAATCAGTTCGGGCATTTCATAAACGCCTGTGCCGGTTTCGGTGAGTGTTCCGAGCAGTTCATCGTCTGCGTCAAGCTCCTTGTTGCCGTTAGAATCACGGTAAACGGCAAATTCAGCACCCGTCAGCTTGTTATCGGGATAGTCTTTATCAACCTTTGTAAGCTGCACCGTACCGCGAATCATCGTGTTTTCGATTTCAACCTCAATTACCGCACCGTCCTTATCCACGGTGACGGCAAAGGTTTCATCAGACAGTACAAAGCCTGTCGGAGCTTCGATTTCACGGACAATCCAGTTTCCGTAAGGCACATCGGCAAAAGAAAAACCGCCGTCCTCTCTCGATACGGCGGTGAGAATTGCATTTTCTCTTGTAAACTCGGTGCAGTCTGCTTTGAACAGACCAATTACCGCGCCGCCGAGTGCGTTTCCGTCCTCGTCCTTTTTCAGTCCGTGGATTTCGCCGTAAATCAGGTCATTGTCAATCGGCTTGCCGTCGTTTGCCTTGATTTCCACAAGGGCGGTTTCCTGTCCGGCGTAGTCAAAGACAATCGGGTGCTTTTCATCAGAGAGGATATAATGCTCGTCGGTGGAAAGTTCTTTAAGATAGAAGCTGCCAAAAGGCAAATCGATATTGCATACGGCGTGACCGTTCTCGTCAACCGAGAGAATTTCAAGCAGACCGTCCGCAGGGATAACCGAGCCGTCCGCTGCGGTCAAATCTTCGGTAGCAAACAAGCCAAAGGTCACGGCGGACATTTCGCCGTTCATACCGATTCCGAACTGCGTATTCTGTTCCAACACCTTATCAAGCGAAACAGCGGCTTTCTGTCGCTCATTATAGAAGCTGGCAGAGGTTTCGGTAATCTCGATTTCCTGTCCCGCATAGACAAGCTCGGCGGTGCGGATTTCAGTATTCAATACCATGCCGTATGGCGCTTTAATCTCTCGGATTTCATATTTTCCGAGATACAATGCCTTACTTTCGGCAAGTCCCGTTTCATCGGTCGTTACGGTGTCAACCACTTCACCGGCAGAAGCACGCAGCGTGCCGTCGGGCGTAATAATATCCTCGGCAGCAGTGATTTCATAGACTGCACCCGGCAAGCCCTGAACAGAGAAAACGGGTTGATACAGTCCGTCCGCTTCGGTCACAGAGGAAAAGACCTCGCCGGATTTGCTGATCTTGATAACGCCTTTCTGCGCCATATTCGGCTTGACGACCTCAATCACGGTAACGCCGTTCTCGTTGGTAGAAGCGTCCTGCGTTACATCAAAATACACGGGTTCGCTGTTCAGCGTGTAGCCGTAGGGGGCAAATACTTCGACCAACGAATATCCTGAACCGTATTCCAGCTTTTCGGGGGTAATCAAAGTTCCCTCGTCGTTGGTGTAGAATGTGTCGATGGTGGTAACTTCGGGATAGGTGAAAGTCTGCGTAATCAGGCTGCCGTCCGGGCGGTAAAGCTGAAAGCCTGCGCCTGCATACGGAATCACCTTGCCGGTTTCTGCGTCCACCTTGACGATCTTGATATACGATTCAAAGTTTGCATTGTTGGCAAGGTAGCGGTAGGTCTGACCGTTTTTTGCGATATACACATCAAAATCGGCAAGCAATTCTCGACCGTCCCAGCCTTTGACTTGGTGAACGGTATAAATGCCGTAAGGCAGGTCTTTTGTTTGAGTAAAGCCGTTTTCGTCACACACAAGGTAATCACGCTCGGAATCTTTGGCGGTGTCATATCCGCCTGCGGATTTCAAGAATACCTCAAATTCAGCGCCCACCTCCGGCGTTTCAATCTGTGTTTCGCCGTCGTCGGTATGCTTAATCAGAGCGATATTACCCTTGATAACCTGCTCGGTCACATCGTTAGCGGTGGAATTGTATTCTACGGTGTAGTTTTTGGCCTCCGCGCCGATATGGTGTGCGGATTCGTCAAGCAAATAACCCTCGCTGGGCGCGATTTCACGCACCGACCAATCATCACCGCAGACATAATATTTTGTGGTGAACTGACCGTTTGCGTCGGTGGTATAGGTGTCAATAAGCTGCTCGCCCTTGAAAATGCCGTAAGTGGCTCCGGCAAGAGAAGCTTCGCCCTGTGCTGTGCCTGTTTCATAGTCGCTCTTGGTGACGGTGACATTCCATTTTTTCAGAATGTTGGTAAAGCTCTTGTTTGTGACCCTGTTCCATTCAACCGCCGCCGTCTGATTATCGGGAACGACATAACGGATTGCGGTATCAACTTCTTCCAAAACATAGCCTGTACCGATCAGCACATCACGGAAATATGCCTTGCCCGAACTGTCGGTAACGGCGTATTCGTCCACCGCAAGCCCCGAAAGAGAGGTGCCAGACAAGTGAAATTTCACGCCCTCGTTTAATCCGTCCTCTGAGGTTTTGGTGACGGTGAGATCGCCGCGCTTCAGAACATTGCTGAAATTCACGGTAGCAACTTGACCGCTGACAACAGTAACACGGCGAACCTCCTGCGGCTCGTATTTGTCGTAGTTCTGTTCGGTTACGGTGTAAACGCCGGGGGTGAGATTGTCAATCTGAATCGTGCCACCTGCGCCTGTCTGAACAGTCTTGTTTATGCCATTGCCCGTAATGGTAAAGAAAATACCCTCAACCTTGCCGTCCTCGGAAGTTTTAACGATTTTCGCTGAACCGTAGGAAACCTTGATATTCAGATAGCCTTTTACGGGGTCATTGACCGACTGCGCATAGGTGACAATATCTTGCAGCTTTCCGTTCGGGCCGTAAACGCCGTCCGTCCAAGTGATAACCCCACGCCTTTGCGAATTTTTCTTTTCGGCTGTAATGGTAACGGTATTGCTCGGCGCTTTGTCGGCGGTAATCGTCAGCTTGTTTCCATTTACAGAAAAGCGGATTCCCGAAACACCTGCGGAAAACGAGTAGTTAGAAAGAACATTGTTCGTATCGGTGAGTGTAGCGGTGTACTTTTCGCCGTCCCATTCAAGCTCAATGTTTTTCGCCTTGCCTGTGGATTTGGCAAAAAAGCTCGGCACTTTGGAATGGGTCTGAACGCTGGCGGCGATGGAATTGTAGTAGCTCATAATCCTGCTATACAGCGGGTGGTTTGTGCTGATCTGATCGCAGATTGCGTCCTTACCGCCTGTGCCGACCTTGTTAAAATCGGCGTCACGCTCGCCAACGACGGTTTCCCAAACTAAAAGCTGTGTGGCAACGGCGTGAGCCAGCTTGTCGCCGCCCTCATTCTGCGAACGCCAAGAGGTCGAAATCGTACCCGTATAGCCGTACTGAAAGATACGGCCGATAAATAGCTTAATATCATCGGGGGAAATGGTGTGGTTATAGGACGAGGGGTAATTGTCCCAAAAATTCTCGCCCTTTTTCGTGAAACGATCGCCCGATTCCTGCGGAACGCCGGGTTCAATGCAGTAACAGATATTGCCGTCATACGAACCCATAGCGCGGACGGTGGTATAACGGGAACTTGCCATGCTCCAGCCGTTCATATAGGTGTAACTGCCGTGTCCCCATTCGCCTCCGTAATTGGCATCCCCGTCACGGGGAAAGGAAACAAGGCAAACTTCGTCGGTTTCTTCTGCGGCATAGGCGGTCGTCCCAACCCCAAACAGAGTGGTAACGCACATCAGCGCCGCCAGAAACAGCGACATACATTTTTTGATTTTCTGCGTTTTCATTTGAAATCCTCCTTGAAATGAAAAAACGCACCGTGTTTTTACACAGTGCGTTCATAGCGAAATATTCGGTTTTGATTTTATTCAGGCGTAGCCGATATACAAATCATAGCTCCCGTCGGAGCGTTCCTGCGCCCATATCCAGACATCGGTAATATCTTCGTCACGGCTGTACCGATCCAGCCTGCCCGCAATATCCCGTTCCAGACAAGTGCTGTATGCTCCCGCCGTAATGGGATTGTCCCAACAGGCAACCGCCGAGCTTTCAAGCCGTAACCCAACACTCACAGCGTAGGTTTTGGCATAGTCAATCCAAGTCTGAATGTTAAATTCGGGAACGGCAGGTTCTTCGGGCGCCGGCGTGGTTTCCTGCGGCTGTTCCACCTTTGGCGTTTCTTCCGCAGGGGGCGGCGTGGGCTGCTGTGTCGGTGCAGGCTTTGGTTCAGGTGTAGGTTCAACCGCTTTCGGCGTTTCAGGCTTCGGCGTATTGTTTGGAACGGCCGTCTGCGGCGATTGCTTTTGTGCCGCGGGACTTTGTTCTGCGATAGGCTGTGAATTTTCAGCCTGTGCCGATTCCGTTTCAGCCTTAACCGCGGCTGTATTCTCTGTGGAGCGCTCTTTACTCTCCGAAACAGAAGTGGACGAACTTTCCTCTGGATCGGTTCTGTCGTCAACCTCGTTTGTCACAACCTCAATGCCCGAACTGTCCTGTATTGTCTGCGGGTGCTCCGTATTCGCACAACCCGACAAAGAAACAATCAATGCTGCCATAACAGCTATTATCCTTGCTTTTTTCATATCGCAAACCTCCTTTGCAGCTTCATTGTACGAATTTTTGCGGATTTCTGCAAAGGTACGAAAATCGCTGCCCTGTAATATCTCTTTTTTCGGGTAGTACAGGTAGTTTTTGAGGGGGAGAGGTGTGGAGAGGGGGAACAAGCGAACACCGCCGCACCTTGCCTTATTTTAGGGTATAGTTATCCCTTGTTAGTAGGATTCTACCTTTCGGCTTCACGATCACGCTGCCGTTTGCGATATAGTTCCAAAGCCTTAATAATGGTATCTTCAATTTTCTGCGCGGGCGTCCCCGGCGCAAAATACTTGCTGATACGCTCTTTCGGCATTTTGAACTGCTCTTTTTGATTCGGCTTTTCCTCTTGCATAATGGAGAGAATCACCTCGTCGGTCAGCTTGCCGTCCTTGCTAAACTCTTTCATTTTGATAGCCTGCGCCAAAGACGGCGTGCAGTCCTCACATTCCATTGTGCTGTATAGGGATTCCTGCTGTTCTTTGGAAAGATAGGAAAGCTCAACGGCAGGACGGAAAGCAATCTTCCCGTCGTCTACCATTTGCAGGACAGAGGGAATAAGCTCAGTCAAGCGGATAAAGCGTTGGATTTGTGAACGGCTGTCCGGGCTGTTAGCGGCTAATTCCTCGTTAGAGCGAGAGCCTTTTAACTTCGGCTCCAGTGGGGCCGAAGTTAAATCCGACCTCTGACCTTGCCTTTTCATAGCGTCCAACTTCATTTTATAGGCAAATGCTTTTTCGGACGGTAAAATCGTTTCCCTTTGCAGGTTACTATCCACCATGATAATGGTAGCTTCATCGTCCGTGAGGTTACGAACGATACACGGAATTTCCGTCAGTTCAGCCAGAGCAGCCGCAAACTTTCTCCTGTGGCCTGCGACCATTTCATAGCCGCCGTCCTCTTTCGGCCGGACAAGTGCCGGGACTAACACGCCGTATTTCCGCACGCTATCCACCATTTCAGCCATAGCGTCATCCTGCTTGACCTTGAACGGGTGGTTCGGAAAGTCGGAGATTTCAGCGGGATTCAGCGTGACGACCTTTTCAAGCTGCGATTCTGCGCGGCTTTCGTCGGTAGAAAACAAGTCATCTAACGGCGTCATTCCTAAATCTCTCGTTTTTACGCTCAATCTCCAACACCTCCTTTGTCAGTGCGTGGTATGCGGCGGCAACCTTGCCGTTTTTGTCGTGAGCATAAATGCTCTTGCCCCTGCCGCTGGTTTCGGCTGCTCTCACGGAAAAGGGTATTTCCGTCCCGAACACACGGATTTTCTCGCCATAGTGAGCGCGCAGAGAAGCGATGATTTCCTTTGCCTCGTTGGTACGGCTATCCACCATCGTAAAAAGAATCCCGTCGATTTTCAGCTTGGGGTTGATCTGCCGTTTGACCTGTGAAATGGAGTGCATGAGCAAATCCAGACCCTTTGCCGAGAGAAACGACGGCTGCGACGGAATGATAACGCTGTCCGCTGCCGCTAATGAGTTCAGCGGCATAATGCCGAGCGACGGCATACAGTCAATGAGGATATAGTCATAATGGGGCTTTATCTCACCCAGATATGTCCGCAGCGCCCGTTCACGGTTCATAGCGTTAATCAGCCGGATTTCCATACCCGACAATGTGATATTTGCAGGCAGCAGGTCTACGCCCTCGCCGTGGTGCAAAATACCGTGGCCGTCGGGAATCGGGGCATCGTCAATTACCGCCTGCATAATGTCCGTAAGGGTAACGGGCAGCTCGTCGGGTTTTGGGTAGCCGAGGGAGAGCGTCAAAGAAGCCTGCGCGTCTGCGTCGATCAGCAAGACACGCTTATTTTCCTGTGCCAGTCCGATTCCGAGGTTGGCGGTGGTTGTGGTTTTACCCACGCCGCCTTTTTGGTTTGTCACCGCAATTACTTTGCAATTCGCCATTTTGGGGTTTCCTCCTTTACATAGATTTAGCCGCCTGCGGCGAAGCAGACGGCTATGTACGGGTATGAAAAAGCCATCTGCATTTCTGCAAATGGCTTAAAGGCTAAACCCTCGCTTTGAGCGTCTTACTGTATTTCGCATAATCTTCGCTCAATACATAATCAATCACACAGGCTTTGGGTATAAGGTATGTACATCTTATGTAAAAGTGCTTGACCTTGTTTGCACGCATTATTTTTCGGGCTGTACTGTCACCGATACCACCAAGCATTGTTTGAAATTCGGGTAAAGTGACAACATCAGGATATGAAGCAAAAAGTTTTTCATAGTGTGCGCGTGTTTTCATAGCAGTACCTCTTTTTCTGAAAATGTGTTGTCAACGGCAGAGAAATACGCTATAATATGTTTGTGATTTATGAATCTATTGCGTGTGCTGTTGTGCTCCGTTTTGGGGTTACATCCCTCCGATGTCCCTCCAAAATCCAAAATTCCCGTCAAAATTGAAAAGTGCGGAAATGGCAGACGAAACGGAGCTTTTTTACACATCAGTTTCAAAATAGTTAGTAATTTCGGGCTTTTTGGTGTCCGTCAACGACCTCCATAGGGGGTTGAGTTCGTTTGTATTCCGTGTGAAGCAAATAACTCAAAATCCTGTGGTAGTGATACCGTACCGGTTCGACCCCGGTCACCGGCACCATATAGTATAAGAACCACGCAATTGCGTGGTTCTTTTTTATACAAATTAAGCGGCTGTTCAAAGGTTTAAAAATCAATTTTTTTCTTTCAGATCTCCGTTAGCTGGGTTTTCAAGTACCTTTCCGTTTTCTGAGAAACGTGAGCCGTGACAGGGGCAGTCCCATGAATGCTCAGCGCTGTTCCATTTAAGAGCGCAGCCAAGATGAGGACATCTTTTCTTTGAAAATTTAAGAAGATTGGCTGTTGCTTCAATGCCATTTAAAAACAGCTGAGGCTTTAATATGCTTCGTGAGGGATCGAATACGTCGGCATATTCATTGTTTTTTTCTGTTACAATATCACTCAGTACCATTGCCGCTGTCATGGCTCCCGTTATGCCCCATTTATTAAAGCCGCTTGCAGTGTACAGATTCGAAGTGTTTTTTGAATAATGACCTATATATGGAATGCTGTCAAGACTCATGCAGTCTTGAGCCGCCCAGTGATATTTCTCCTTAGCTTCGGGATAATGTTCTTTTGCAAAGTTTCGCAGTTCATCCCAGTTGCCGCCTTTTTTGCCGGTTCTGTGAGAGCCGCCGCCTAAAATCAGAAGATCATTATAGTTTCTGAATGAGTACCCTTTTTTGCTCTCGTCAACGTACATTCCGTGAACATTCTGAGCGTTTTCCAATGCGATAACATATGAACGGTGCTGGTAAAGCTTTAGAAAATAGCTGCCGTGCTTGTTGATAAAGGGGAAGTGAGTAGTCACTATCACTTTTTCTGCGCTTATTTTTCCGAGGTCTGTAACTGCGGTATTTTCTATCATTTCTCTTACAAATGTATTTTCGTAAATATTCAGATCCTTTGATATAGCTGAAAGAAATTTAAGCGGGTTAAACTGAGCCTGATCCGCAAATTTAATCGCTCCTACAGCTGAAACGGGTATAGGAAGCTTTCGGCACAGCTCGGCATTATAGCCTATCCTGCTTAAAGCGCTGAGTTCTTTTTCCAGTTTGTACTCGTCGGAAGTATAAACGTAGTTGTCCTTGATTTCATAATCGCAGTCGATATTGCGGCATAGTGCGGCATATTCATCAAAAGCCGCCATATTTGCCGAAAGGTATGCTTTGGCTTTTTCTGGACCGCTGCTTTTAAGAATCTTATTGTATATAAATGCGTGCTGGTAGGTTATTTTTGCCGTTGTATTACAGGTCGTACCGCCGCATATGCGTTCCTTTTCGACAAGAATATAGTTTACTCCCTGCTGCTGAAGACGATATGCGGTTAAAATTCCTGCAATTCCGCCGCCTATTATAAGTATGTCTGTTTTAATATCTCTTTCAAGCCTCGGAAACTGAGGAAAGGCAGATTCTGCGCTCCATACTGATCTCATTTCTGTATCTCCGTTTCGTTTTTTTATATTATGCCATAAAAAAGGAACGTTATGCTTTTTTGAAAATATTACGGATGGAATTGTACAGAGCCTTTGAGAAAAAACATCGTCCTTGCCGGAAGCAAAGACGATGCAGCTGTATTTAAAGTTTATTTTTCAGGGAGAATTACCGCTGCTACTATATAGGCTATTATTCCTACTCCTCCGCAGCCTAGAAGCACAAAGCCGATCCTTACCAGATTGGGATCAATATTAAAGTATTCACCGATACCGCCGCAGACGCCGCATATCATTCTGTTGTCCCTTAATCTATACAGTCTTTTATTCATAAGATATAACCCCTTTCAATCATTTGAATTTTATATTTACTTCTCCTATTCCGCCGTCAATATCTATAGGTATTTTTATCGGAGCGCTGCCGTTCGGATTGTCGGAATTTCGTTCAATATTTATTTCTCCGATTCCCGTGTCTTTTTTTATGTCATAGTCTGAATAATATCCGTCTATGTCCAGTCTGCATTCGCCGATACCGCAGTCTAAATCAAGTCTGCCCAGGATTTTTCCGCTGTAGCTGAATTCGCCTATATCGCAGTCGATATCTCCTTCGTTAACAGAACAGTTTTCAAAACGGCATTCTCCTACTCCCATATCTATGTCAGCCTTACCGCTTATTATGCAGCCGGTAAATCTGCCATTGCCCACTCCTGCGTCTATATCCACGTTTACGCATTTAAGACCGCTTACGGTATATTCGCCTACTCCTCCGTTAAGCTTTGCTGAAGTATATTCCTTGTCTGGGATCAAGATCTTAAATTCGGGTTCATCGCTGTTACCCCAATCGAAAGGCCCAATATAAAAGTTGGTGTTCTTATACCATTCATACCATTTGTAGTTTTTGTATTTTATACTGAATTTATCATCTGAGCAGTTGAATAAGTATCTCCCCTCAGGTAGATTTTGAGCTTCAATGATTATTTTATCTCCGTCGTAGGTTTCAAGATCAAAATGTCCGATACCTATATCAATATCCAGATACTGAATTTTGTCGGCAGGAAAGTTTTCGGAAATATCTTCTCTCGGAAAGTATTTATCGGAATCTGTAAAGCTCATAATAATTATTCCCAGCAAAAGCAGTAAAACTCCGGATATAAGAAGTATCAGCGGCAAAGTGAGCTTTCTTTTCTTAGCGTTATCCATTTATACAGACCTCCTGTCAGCAAAAATTCCGTGAGCCTTTGAAACGAGCCAATTCAGGAACGAAGCAAAACCTCTCCATACGCTTTTGAACAGAGGTTTGGCTATAAACAGACCTAAGGAAAGAATTACCAGACCTGTTCCGGCGGTAATAAGACCAATAGGAGGAGCTGTAAAAACAGTTACGATTCCCGCCGCAGTTAAAGCCGCTCCAGAAATACCTAAAGTAAAGCCAAGAGCAATAAACGTAACTGCAACGGAAAAAAGCACTGCACTTACTGCCGCAAGGATCGGAAACCATATCGGAAACAGTAAAATTACCAGCAGTATTTTTCCGGATACCGACATACCTGAACCGACCTGTGAGTTAGTAGCTGTTCGGCTGTCGTTACTGCTGTTTTCTCCATATTTTCTATAGGCGGCTTCGTCCATTATAAATTCAGGCTTTCCGTCCGGCGCAATATTATTATCGGCATATATCTGACGCGCTATATCGTCAATATTTCCGAGATTTTCAGCAGTTTCTTCTTCATTTTCCTCTCCGGCGTCAAGAAAGATCTCGTTATAATAATCAAGAACATTGTTAAGCTCGTCGTCCGGAAGACGGTTCAGACGGCTTTTCAGCTGTTCAAGGAATTCTTTTCTTTTCATTTTTTCTCCACCTCGTTCAATAAAATACTGTCGATTTTTGCTTTATGCTCATACCAGTCGCTTCGGTATTGAGTTAGAGCTGATTCACCCTTGCTGGTAACACGATAGTAACGCCTGTTTCTGCCCATATATTCCATATCGTAGGTTTCAAGCAGATCGCCCTTTTGAAGCCGTCTTAAAACAGGATATAGAGTGGATTCAGATACATCGACCGCTCCTCGGATAAACTGGGTTATTTCATATCCGTAGGTATCGCCTCTGTCGACAACCGAAAGCACCATTGCGTCCAGTAAGCCGGCGCTTATAGGAAAACTCATATTTCTGCTCCTTTCTGTTTTTGAAACAATATTGTTCTCTTAACTATATTATATATCGTATAATATTATTTGTCAATACAATAATATAAATTTGACGATATATACAAATTTGTTTTGTGTTTTTTGTAATAATAGCTTAGAAATACACAAATTGCAGAAATGCTTATGTTATAAAATACAACTATTGAGCTTATGTTAACATTTCACTAAAATCAACAGCATAAATCGTGCATTATTTTTTGATAGAATTTTTAATTCTCTATTGCTTTACAAAATGAATTGTGATATAATACAAATATACGGTCATTTATATAAATCTTTTTGAATATTATATACTGACCAAGCTTGACGAAAGGATTGATTAATATGGCTTTAGCATTGAAAAAGAAAAAAGAAGAATCCACTAATGAAAAAATTGTCAGATTGTTTCAGGAAGGCAGATCTGTTGAAGAAATCTGCGCTGAAACTGAGTTAAGAAACGATATTGTTGTAGGCGTAATAAGAAGAAAACTGGGTGAAGACAGTATTCCCGAAACTGTAGTGACCGCAAGACCCAAGCCTGCCGAGCCTGAAGCAGTTCAGGAAGATGTACAGGATAGCGTCGAAGATGAGAATTATGAAAATTTAAGCAAGCTTGAAAGATATATGCTTGAGAAAAAGAAAAAGCAGCAGGAGGAATTTGCTGCCGCTTCGGGTGATTCTGAGGAGAGGACTGTAAGTCTGGTAGATGACTATGTAAGTCACAACGGAGGTTCTTCAGTTATTTCATCGTCAGGCAATGAAAGCATTCCTGCTGCTGAAAATATGATGGATGAGATATCTCCGCCTAATGTAAGTGAAGGATCTAAAGCCGATGAGCCTGATTCAGTTTCTTCCGGGCAATCTATAGAAATCGTCGCTGATAATAAGCCAGAAGAATTATCTGAGAAGAATGAAGAGGCTGACGACTCTGCTGATTCGGCGGAGGAAACTGCTGCTGAAAAGGCAAGCAAGGCTCTCAGTAAGATGAAGGCCTTTGCAATGAGCCAGATCGAAGCCAATAATGCCAGAATAGCTGAGCTTGAAGAAAAGGCTGCGAAGCTTGACAGCGAGTATGCTCCTCAGCTTGAGGCTGCCGACGGAGCTCTAACGGTATGTCAAGAGAACTTTGAAAATGCTGAAGCTAAGGCTGACGAGGCTTATGCTGATATGGAAAAGGCAAGAGAAGAGCATCGTGAAGCGATCGCCAGGGCTGATGAGGAGTACAGAAGAAAACTTGAGGAGATAGACGCTGAGTATAAAAATGCTACCGCAGCGGCTAATCAGAAGCTTAAGGAATATGAGGAAAGCTCAAAGAACCTTCTTGACGCTCTTGACAATGAAAAATCAGCTGCACAGGCTGAACTTGCTGAGAAGCAGAACGCAGTCAACGATATAAAGGCTAAAATTGAAGCAGACAGCGAGGAGATAGCCATGCAGATCAAGAGCCTCAGGGAAGAAAACGACGGCTATCAGGATTTCCTTGTATAGCTGTTTAATGTATAGTTTGAGATCCCGTGTGTACATAACGTACCGATTTAATTGATAATATATAAAAGCTTGTCTTTAACGGTAATTACTGCACCGAACTATAAAAACAGGCAATGACAAAAAGCGCCTCCTATGGTATAATAAAAACCATAGGAGGCGCAGTTATGTACAGGTAACATATGGGTGATCCATAACTTTTATGAAATCAGCGTAGCTTAGAACAAAACTGACTCCGCTTAAATTGCGTAATCAGTTTGATTTTGAAATTTTATTCAATTACCATAGGTTTTGCTGTCTGCACAAAGTGGAGCAGTGTCTACCATAAAACAGGCTGAGATTTATTTTTTTCTGTTTATTTTAAGTAATTCGCTTTTAAGTATGGCATAAGAGCATATCAGTATAATTCCAAGCGCTGTCATAACAAATTCAAAGGTAACTGTTTTTGCAAGCACTGTATTGATTAGTCCGGTCACAGATTTCTGAATATAAGGCGTTTTTACAAAAAAATTGCTGAAATAATTACTGAAATGCAGATAAGCTGAAGGAATCAGGATCGCCGCAGAGGAAACGAAAACAGAGATCCCGACCCAGTACAGCATATTCAGCTTATGATGTCTGATAATATAAAACATCAGCGCCCAAAGGGCGATTGCAGCTGCCGCACATATATACATTGCTGCATTTATAAAACCTGCATAAACGTGGACTTCCGAAGCCAAAGAAGTATCGGAGAGCCGCTTTAAGAAAAGTACGTCCAGCTTGCCTGAGATCTGGCTTTCCGCGGTTTCAATTGTTGAATTCAGAAGCTTTTTATATTCCTCGTTTTTTTCTATATTGTTTTCATTTGCGTAGTTTTCAAAGTAATCTGCGATATCCTGTTCAAGCTGTTCAAAGCTGTATTTTATTTCAGGCTTCGGTGAGTCTTTGCTTTTAAGGTAATTAAGAGAATCCTGTATAAGAGAATTGACTGCTGAGGAAAGGTTTGCTTTTGTTACGCTTTTCATATATACTTCCGCCGGAACTCCCGTTGCTGCAGATATACGGGTAAAGTAAGTTTCAAGATCATCATAAATAAGATTGGTAATACTGTTTTTTGAAAGTGCCTCTGAATATAGCGAGGGCTTTAAGATCACCTGAGCTGTAAAATAAGTCAGCTGAAAGCAGATCAGCAGTACAGAGATGACAAGACTAAGTACGAAACAGGGAAGATAGTGATAAAGCTTATGGTTCATTTCCCGTCCTCCTGATTAAATTCTTTGCTTATAAGCTCGCATATAACTCCGAGTCTTGTATCGGACATTCCAAGCATTCCGTTGTTCCAGCAGGTGTAAAGCGTAAGCCTGTCCTCTTCGGAAGGATAGATATATGTCAGGTCGCTGTCCTTAAAATATACCAGCTCCGAAACCTTATAGGTAAAGACACCGTAAGAGGTCTCCAGAGTAATAATATCGCCTGTCTTACAGTTTTTCAGATTATAAAAGTATGTATGATTATGTCCTGAAATAACTACATTGCCTTTTTCACCGATATATACGGAACCGTTAAACTGTCCCGCTCCCTTTTCAAGCAGATCTGGACTGTCGCCCCAGAATACTGGTATATCGTTCAGTCCTGCATTTTCACAATTAAGCGCTGCATAGCAGTCGCCGTAATACGGGTAAACTATATCATGCTGTTTTTCGTCTACAGTTATAGTTGCGCTGAGGTCAGGAGCATCGTCGTCCCTATACGAATTAAGAGTTCTAAGGGAGGAAGACGGAGCAGTATCTCTGAACACTATATTGGCGTAAGGCTTAAAATAATTATATGGTTTTAGAAACAAAAGAACTGCGGCGGAAAGAATTATCAATAACATCAAAAGGGGCGTGAGCACAAATAAAGTTGTTCTCATCGCCCTTTTTGATGAAGTGTGTGAATTTCGGCTTTTACTGTTCACAAATAATTACACTCCAAATAAATTTTGTTTATTAAGCTTTATTCTTTTTAGCAAGAATAACAATGGCTCCGGAAGCTGTAAGAAGTAAAGACCCTGCAGCGATTGCTGCTGCGGCAGAACTCTCAGTTTCATTTTCACCGGTATTGGCAACAGGATCAGTATCTACAACTATTGTAGTATTACCGCTTCCCGAAGAATTGTCGGAAGGAGCGGCAACCTCAATATTATAGTTGCCCTTGCTGATATGATCAACGTTTATTTTTACTCCGACTTTATCTCCGAGATTTACGAAAGCGTTAATTATAGCCTGTTTCTGATCTCCGGTCAGCTTTTTTCCGACAGCGGTTTTTTCTTCCTCAGTAAGCTCTGCCGGAGTTTTTCCGTACATACTCTGAGCAAGCTCTGAAATATATGTATCCGATACGTTTGAAACTGTATCAACCATGAGCTGATACTGGTCAGATGTAAACGAAGCCGTTTTCAGATAATTTTCAAGCTGCTGAACATAAATACCGGGAACTCCTGCTGACTTTGCTGCATTTATTGCGTCCTGAGAAGTTGCGGCAGACGCAGAAAGTACTGCGGTGCAGGCAATAGCTCCGGCAGCGGCGGCAGTTATTATTGATCTTATAAATTTGTTCATTTTGTATTCCTCCATTCAATTTTACCTAATTGCATTATATCATATCTTCCTAAAAAAAGCAAGCACTTTTTGAAAAAATATGAATCTTGTTTTATTTATTTAACTTCAAACATAAATAAGGTCAGAGAACCGATCTTCTCTGACCTTAAAAAATAAATGCTTAATGCAAAAAGCTCATGCTTATAAGCGCCATAAGAGCCAGACCGGCGGTAAGGCAGCTTGCTAAGCCGTAAATTTTGTCTTTAGTTTCAGCAGATATTTTTTTCATTTTATCTACCTCCGTATATATTTTTATTCTGTTCTCAATGCGACTACAGGATCTTTCTTAGCTGCGATCCTTGAAGGGATAAGTCCTGCAATAAAGGTAAGAAGCATACTGATAATTATCAGTATTACAGCTCCGGCGGCCGGAACCGCAGCTCTGACGGGAGCGTCTGTAAGATGCGAAATGATCATATTTATTGGTACTGTCAGCAGATAGGAGATCGCTATACCTATTGCTCCGGCAGTAAATCCTACGATAATCGTTTCAGCGTTGAAAACTCTGGAAATATCCTTCTTAGAAGCGCCTATACTTCTCAGTATTCCTATTTCCTTGGTTCTTTCAAGAACTGAAATATAGGTTATTATTCCTATCATTATTGAAGAAACTATCAGCGAAATAGCAACGAATGCAATAAGAACATAGCTTATAGCATCAATTATCGAGGTCACAGACGACATCATAAGTCCTACCATATCGGTATACTGTATTATATTCTCCTCATGTCCGTCAGCTTCCGCCTTGTCGTTATATTCTTTGATTATATTTTCAATTTCTTCCTTTGAAGCAAAATCCTTAGGATAAATATTTATGCTGCTGGGGGTATCAAGGCTGGCTACGCCGAGAAGCGAAAGATTTTCGGTATAGGTAGTTTCCGGCTTTTCGGGAAGCTTCTCGTTCTGCTTCATCATCTCTATCATAGCCGAAAGCTGCTGATCGGAAAGCGAATCTATCTGTGCCTTTTCCTCGTCGGACATTTCGCTGTATTTTATAACCGCCAGCATTTCTTCACGGCTCATCTCAGGCTCGGAGCTCATAGCTTCCATACTTGCCGCCATCTTAGCTAGCTGCTCGTCTGAAAGCGCGTCGACCTGTGCTTTTTCAGCTTCCGAAAGCTTATCGTATCCGATCTTTGCAAGCAGTTCGCTGCGCTCTGCGGTCTTGTCCTCTTTATCATTGGTATCAAATTTAAGCCCTGTAAATACGTCAGTCTTCGGGTCGGCTTTCTGCTCCTTTACTATCTCTGTTTCGTTTATTCTGTCAATAAGCGTTTTCATAAGATCGGAACGGTAACCTATAACGCCTCCTATAGACTGAGCCGAGGCTTCTTCGTTCGGTTTAAGTATGCCCACAACCTTCAGATCTATTCCGTTTTCTATAACGGATCTCATATAGTCCTCATCCTCGGACATATTTACCCATCTGCTGCCTTCTTTTTGGTAATAATCGGTATTGAGTATAAGTCTGTATTTAAGCCCCAGGATATCGTCGTAAGAATATTCTGTGACCGACTCGTCTACAGTTTCCATATTCTGCATAGCGTCCATCATATCAGAAAGCTCGCTTACGTCCTTTAAACCCAATGAATAAAGAGCAAAGTCGTCTATTTCGTTATACTTATTTACTACGACTACGATCTCATTATAGTTTTCCGGCATATGTCCGGCTATAACATCATACTGAGCGTCTAGTATTTCCTGATTATCTATCATTTCGGACCACATATTTGCGGTAGTCGCCATTATAGGTGACATTGAAGCAATTGACGAAGACTGCATTTCGGTTATCTGCGAGCTCATGCCCATTGCCTCGTATACCTGCGAGGGATTTACCTGTATAATATCGTTATTCGGGTTTTCCTTATAAATATTCATTACCGTACTGTAGGAATATTTAATATCGCTAGTATAATTTTCAAGATCTCCCTTTCGGCTGTCAAGGTAAGTTTTGAAGTCCTTCAGATTGTTATGGGTCGATTCAGTCATCATTGCGTTGAGCATTTTACCGGTAGAATTTCTTGAATAGATCTTATCGGCAGGTCTGTTTTCATCAGGCTGAGCAGCTTCTGCCATAACCTTCATCATTGATTCAAGGTTCGTGGAGGTCTCGTCTATAGTCAGCGGATATGTGGAGAGAGTATCCTCCTGAACAGAGGATATATATGTCTGGACACCGTTAGATAGCGACAGTATCAGAGCTATTCCTATTATTCCTATACTTCCGGCAAAGGAAGTAAGAATAGTCCTTGCTTTCTTGGTAAGCAGATTGTTTTTGGAAAGCGAAAGCGCTGTAAGGAAAGACATAGAGGTCTTTCTGGCTTTTTTCTTTTCTCTCTTTGATTTTTCTTCTTTTTTTATAGGTTCAACTATGCTGGCAGAGTATGGGTCGGAATCATCGGTGACCTTGCCGTCAAGCAGTTTAATTATTCTGGAGGAATACTTTTCGGCAAGCTCCGGGTTATGAGTTACCATTATAATAAGTTTATCCTTGGAAATGTCCTTGAGTATCTCCATTATCTGAACGCTTGTTGCAGAATCCAAAGCGCCGGTAGGTTCGTCAGCAAGAAGTATGTCAGGATCGTTTATAAGCGCTCTGGCTATAGCAACTCTCTGCATCTGACCGCCGGACATCTGGTTAGGCTTTTTATGAAGCTGGTCGCCAAGGCCTACCTGAGTAAGAACGTCCACGGCCCTTTTTCGTCTTTCCGATTTAGAAACTCCGGAAAGGGTAAGGGCAAGCTCTACATTTGAAAGAACGGTCTGGTGAGGTATCAGGTTGTAGCTCTGAAATACAAAGCCTATAGAATGGTTTCTGTAGGTATCCCAGTCGCTGTCCCTAAATTCCTTTGTTGATTTTCCGTTTATTACAAGATCTCCGCTTGTATATCGGTCAAGACCGCCGATTATGTTCAGCAGAGTTGTTTTTCCGCAGCCGGACGGACCGAGAACTGAAACAAATTCGCTTTCACGGAATTCTATATCGATCCCTTTTAGAGCCTGAACCGTTTCGTCTCCGGAAACATAGTTTTTTACTATACCTTTTAAGCTTAGCATCTGCTTATCTCCTTTAATTGTATTACATAATAATTATAATGCCTGAATATAAACTGCGTTTAAACTTTACCATAAAGTTTATGTGAATTTTGTCAGGCGGTATAAGCCTGTAAAATATTTTGTTTTACCCCTAATCTGTCACAAAGTTTTCACAGACGTATTTTATTATAAAATAAAACTGTAACAAAAAACGTACAATTACATATCACAGTGACAATATAGGAAATTCTCCAATATATTATGCAATCAAGCTTTGTATATTGTGAAAATTTCTGATTGCAATTTGTCGTTTGGTGGTGTATAATAAAAAGTAAAAGCAGCGGAACTTGATTATGGAAAGGTATGTGCTTCTATGGAAAAAGACTTTAATAAGCCGTCCAAGGAAGAGCTTGCAAGGCAGATAGCAAGAAATATGGCAATTAAAAACGGAGAAGAGATTTTTTCTGACGATACGGACTTGTTTTCCGTAAGCGGCGATGATAACGGTAATTCACAAGCAGAGCAGGCGGATAGAAACGTAGGAAGCGCCGACTTAACTTCTGAGGGTACTTCCGCAGCCGTTAAAACTGCGGTAAGAACCGAAAAAAAAGCTTCAGAAGGCGTACATAAAAAAAACAGCGCCGCTTCCACCACAAAGTCAAAGGGCCGAAAGAAGAAAAAGAGATCAAGAGCAAAAGTTATAGGTATTTTATCAGCTTGTATCGTAATTGCGGCAGCGGCTGCGGTTACGGGAGTTTATTTTTACGGAATGAACAAGGCTGACGGAAAGTTTCTTGCGAATACTACGATAAACGGTATCGACGTTAGCGGAAAGACCGAGAAAGAAGCCTATGAACTTGTACTTCAGAATTCGGTAATTCCTGAAAATATAACCCTTACTAAGCTTGACGGTACTGATCTTACGATCTCACTTGATAAAATAGGCTATAAGGATAATATAAAGGTAACGGTTTCACAGTATTTTACACAGCAGAATCATTATACATGGTTCAGGAATCTATGGAATAAGACTGAGTATAATTTCCATTCTACATTTACCTATGATAAGGATAAGCTATACAGTGAGGTGAAGCGGAAGATCGTTGATTCTCCGGGAACTGCCGAGCCGCAGGACGCTTATATTGAGAAAACAGACGACGGCTTTGCGATCGTTAAGGAGGTAAGGGGAGATAAGGTCGACGAGGATAAGCTTGACGATTTATTTGATTATATAATCGGCTATGTTGATTCTGGCGAATATCTGATAGATCTTAGCGCTGTTGACTGCTACGAGGATCCTGAGGTAACGGAAGAAGATCTCACCGATCAGCTGGATCAGCTTAATTCTCTTTACGATATTGAGATAAATTATGATTTTACCTATACTACTGAAACTCTGCACGGAAGCGAGATACTTGACTGGATAACCTTTGAGAACGCTGATCCGACCGACGGCTATACCGTTGATGAGGATAAAGCTATGGAATATGTGGAAAAGCTTGCTGATAAGTATGATACATACGGCAAGGACAGGAAGTTTAAATCCACCAGCAGAGGTGAGATCACAGTTGAAAAGGGCGAGGGCTGCTACGGCTGGTGGATAGACCAGCAGCAAACCTGCGATCAGCTTGTTGAAATAATTGAAGAGGGAAAGTCCGCAAATATCGAGCCTATTTATTATAAGAATCCATATTCCGCTTATGAATATGTGTGCAATCCGGAATGGAGAACCGCCGAATCCGATATAGGAGATACTTACTGCGAGGTCGATCTGGCAAAGCAGCATTTCTGGTATTACAAAAACGGAAAGCTCAAATATGAATGCGATATTGTTTCAGGCTTGCCGACTGAGGAGAGAAATACTCCTGGAGGAGTTTATAAGCTTTGGATCAAGGAAAAGGACAAGGTGCTGAAGGGAAGTCTGTCAACCGGAGAAAAATGGGAGACCCCGGTAACCTTCTGGAATAACATCAGCACTTTCGGAGTTGGTCTTCACGACGCGACCTGGCATCCGTATTTCGGCGGAAACAGGTATAAAACAAACGGTTCTCACGGTTGTATAAATATGCCTTACGACGCAGCAAAGTATGTTTATGAGAATATTGATCTGGGAACTCCTGTAGTAATGTACTGGTAGAAGTTCTGCCGTTTCAATTTAAAAACGAATTATAATAAAAACAGCCTGATCTTTCAGGCTGTTTTTATGTATGCAATGATTTTTGCCGCAAATGATAAATACATAAAAAATCCTGATCGTACAATTTCTTTACTTTTATTCTCTTGACAATACGCCGTTAAAGTAGTATCATTATTAATGCGGTTTTACGCTATTTATTTTTGAGGAGATGAGATACAAGTGGACGATGTCAGTCAGAACAAGATTGCCCCCCGAATACGGCGGCGTTTGCCCGCTTGTATTTTTATTTAGCTTTAATACTTTAAGCGAATAAAGGGTGATCTGTGTCTGGACGTGAAGCTATACGCCTGTCTGCTGTACATAAAATAGTACAGTTGGCTTGGCACGCTGATTTTGCGTTCTTTTTTTGTGCGCAAAAAGGGGGTTTTAACAATGTACAACACAATTATCAAGCTGCTTGAAAAAAGAAATTTCAAGGTGCTAAAGGAGATTTTCCTAAATATGAACGAGGCGGATATCGCCGATATTTTTCAGCATTTTCACGACGATTCCGACGTAGATAAAAAGGATCTGCCGCTTTTGTTCAGGCTTCTGCCCAAGGATGTTGCGGCTGACGTATTTTCGTATATGGACAGCGATATGCAGATGATGCTTATTAATTCCTTTACAGATAAGGAACTTGCCGAGGTTATCGACGATCTGTTTATCGACGATACGGTTGATCTTATAGAGGAAATGCCTGCAAACGTTGTTTCGCGTATCCTGAAAAATGCCGACAATGAAACCAGAAAACAGATTAATCAGATTTTACAGTATCCCAAGGACAGCGCCGGTTCGATCATGACCACCGAGTATATTTATCTCAATAAGGATATGACGGTAAGCGAGGCTCTTCAGAAGATACGACATATAGGAATGGTAAAGGAAACCGTATATACGCTGTATGTAACTGAAAACCGCCGGCTTATAGGTGTTTTGTCGGTGCTGGATATTCTTACGGCTGACGACGGCGACCTTATCGAGGATATAATGGATACCAATGTTATTACTGTCGATACGTTGGAGGATAAGGAACTTGTTGCGGCGCAGTTTGCAAAGTATGATTTTCTTGCGCTGCCGGTTGTGGATAAGGAATTTAGAATTGTAGGAATCGTGACCTTCGATGACGCTATGGACGTTATTCAGGAAGAAAATACAGAGGACTTTTCGCGTATGGCGGCTATGTCGCCAAGTGAGGATTCGTATTTTAAAACCCCTGTAATAACCCATGCCAAGAACAGAATAATGTGGCTGCTTATACTTATGCTGTCCGCAACGATAACAGGTTCAATCATTACAAAATACGAAGCGGCTTTTGCGGCTGTACCGTTGCTGGTTTCGTTTATTCCAATGCTTACGGGAACAGGAGGAAACTGCGGCTCTCAGACTTCGACCATGATAATCAGAGGTATGTCGCTGGGAGAGATAAGGCTAAAAGACTTTTTCAAGGTCGTTTTCAAGGAGTTCAGGATAGCGCTGATCGTCAGCGTTATTCTTGCGGTAGTCAACGGAATACGTATTTATATTACCTATACCTATTTTTATTCCGGTTCAAATGCAGATCCGCTGAAGCTTGCGGTTACGGTAAGTCTGGCGATCATATCAACGGTAATAATGTCTAAGCTGATAGGCTGTATGCTCCCTATGGCGGCAAAAAAGCTGAAGCTTGATCCTGCTATAATGGCTGCTCCGCTTATAACAACTATTGTAGATACCTGTACGACCTTGGTTTTCTTTAATATCTCGATGATGATATTCAATATTCATATATAAGTTTCGGCATATATAAAAGGACTCGGTTCGGCGATATACCGATCCGAGTCCGACAGGTTCGTCTGATTAACTTTTTTGATTTCGGGAGGTCAGGCTCAGTTTAAAAACAGTATCCCGAAGTTGAGATATACGGCAAAAGCGATCCATGCAATATAGGGAAGGTTCAGGTATGCGGCAGAAGGTCTTATTCTGTAAAAACGCAAAGTCATATATACTGCTGCGGCCAGCAGAAGAACGATAACTGCTGCCGCCGATCCAATAGATCTGAATCTGAAAAATACAATACTCCACATAAAATTTAATGACAGCTGTATTATGTATATTGACAGGGCGGATTTTATTTTTTTTCTGTCTGAGTCAGAAGATTTAATAAGATAAGCTGAGATTCCCATCAGCGCATACAGCAGGGTCCAGACTACGGGAAATACCCATCCCGGAGGGGATAACGCAGGCTTATTCAGCTTTAAATAGAAAGGCAGGAAGCTGCCGGAAAGCAATGCTGATAAAGTACCTGCTAATTCCGTTCCTATTATAAATATCAGTAGTTCTGTTGCGTTTGCTTTTTTCATATACATACTCCGTTCAATTTCATTTTGCTATATCCTATGCTTGTTTTATCAGGTTTATGTGTTATTTTAAGCTCTCCGGTAAAAAAGACCATAAATAAAAATTCAGGAGGTAAGTATGGACGTTACATTAAAAAAAGTCACCCGCAGGTTTCCGGATCATAAGCTTTTAAAGCAGTTGTATAAAAAAGCGTTTCCTATAGAAGAACGTGCTCCGTTTTGGCTGCTGTCCGCAAAGGCAAAGAAAGAAAATGTAGATTTCTGGGCTATTTACGATTCTCATAAGTTTGTCGGGCTTATCTATATAGTAAATTATGCTGATTTGTCTTATATTTTCTATTTTGCTGTTTTGGATTCTGAAAGAGGAAAGGGCTACGGAAGCAAGGTTCTGGAGACTGTAAAGCAAAAGTATCAGAACCGCAGGATCTTTCTTGCGATCGAACAGCTTGATGAAGATTCAGAAAATTATGATATTCGCGTTAAGCGCAAGCGTTTTTACCGACAGAACGGCTTTGTGGCTCTTGACCTGAAACTTAAGGAAGCCTCTGTCGTTTACGAACTGATGGGAATAGGCGGAACTGTAACGGCACAGGAATATGACCTTCTTATAGGCGCATATGCTGGCAGACTTTTGAAAAGACTTGTAACTATGAAAATAATTGAATGATACATCGGATAAAAATTGCAATAAAAACGGCGGCATTTCTTGATCTCAGATTTTAAGAAGTGCCGTTATTTATTATTAAATATAAACTAACTTGTTTAAAAACTATGGCTTTTGTGCAATTTGCTGTTGCATTTTAAAAATGAAAGTAGTATAATAAAATCTGAATTTATGTTTAAGGAGAGCTTTTTATGAAAGTTTATTCAAAATCCTCAAAGCTTGATAACGTATGCTATGATATAAGAGGCCCGGTTATGGATGAGGCAAACAGAATGATTGCCGAGGGAGAAAAAATACTTAAATTAAATATAGGAAATCCTGCGCCGTTCGCTTTCAGCGCTCCGGATGCTGTAATAAAGAATATGACGGAAAATCTGCGCTGCGCAGAGGGTTACTCGGACTCTAAAGGGATCGAGGACGCCCGTGCTGCTATAAAGGATTACTGCGAATATAAAAATATTTCCGGCGTGTGTATTGATGATATATATACCGGAAACGGCGTTTCAGAGCTTATCGTTATGGTTATGCAGGGGCTTCTAAACGACGGTGACGAGGTGCTTGTTCCCTCGCCGGATTATCCTTTGTGGACGGCTTCCGTTACTCTTGCAGGAGGAAATGCGGTTCATTATATATGTGATGAAAGCTCCTGTTGGTATCCGGACATTGAGGATATGAAAAAAAAGATAACAGATAAGACAAAGGCGATAGTAATAATAAATCCGAATAATCCTACAGGTGCAGTTTATCCAAAGGAGATCCTTGAGCAGATCGCTCAGCTTGCGAGAGAAAACGAACTTATCCTTTTTTCTGACGAGATCTACGACCGTCTGCTTATGGACGGAGTAAAGCATACCTCTATAGCCTCGGTTGCTCCGGATATATTTACTATTACCTTTAACGGTTTATCAAAATCCCATAGGGTTGCCGGCTTCCGATGCGGCTGGATGGTTCTGAGCGGAGATAAAAGCAGAGTCAGAGGTTATATTGAGGGTCTTAATATGCTCTCGTCAATGAGGCTTTGTTCAAATGTTCCCTCTCAGTTTATTATCAAGACTGCTTTAAAGGACTTTGACAAAACTGACGAGCTGCTGCTGCCCGGGGGAAGAATTTATGAGCAGAGAGAGTTTATTTACAACGCCATAAATCAAATTGACGGACTTTCAGCCGTAAAGCCGCAGGCCGCATTTTATATCTTTCCTAAGATAGACGCAGGAAAATTCAATATAACAGATGATGAGAAGTTTGTTCTTGATCTGCTGCGTAAAAAGAAAATACTTCTTGTTCACGGCGGCGGTTTTCATTGGGAACAGCCGGATCATTTCAGGATCGTTTATCTTCCTGAGGTAGGTATGCTCAGAAAGGCCGCTGATGAAATGTCTGACTTTCTCAGAGATTACAGGCAGTCTTAATATAAGAAATCCTGCCGAAAAAATTATTGCCGGACTATTGACAACCTCGTGATAATAGGATATAATATATTCAATTTATCCGGAGGTGAGATTTTTTAATGGCTGATGACGCCGATTGCTGTAATGCGAATATAAATTACATAGAGAATATACGGGCATAGTCTGCATTTTTCAGGTGCATGGCTGTGCCTTTTTGTGTTTTTTGAATTGAAAAGGAGGAATATTTTATGGAGAATTCAGTAGTTTGGCAGCTTCTGCTTCAGGCTGTACTTATAGGACTTAATGCTGTATTTGCCTGCGCTGAGATAGCGGTCATATCTGTAAACGATAGCAAGCTGGAGAAAATGGCAGACGAGGGCAGCAAAAAGGCTGTCAGGCTTTTTGAGCTGAAATCGAATCCTGCTAAGTTTCTTGCTACGATACAGGTCGCAATAACTCTTTCGGGATTTTTAGGCTCGGCTTTCGCTGCGGATAACTTTTCGGAAAAGCTGGTAAGCGTTCTTGTTAAGACAGGAGTAACTATCCCTGCAAAGACTCTCGATACAATAGCGGTAATTGTTATTACGCTTATCCTTTCGTATTTTACACTGGTTTTCGGAGAACTTGTTCCTAAGCGTCTTGCTATGAAAAATTCAGAGAAGCTTGCGCTTGGAATGTCTGCGCTTATCGGTTTTATATCTAAGCTTTTTGCTCCGATAGTGTGGCTTCTTACGGTTTCGACCAACGGACTTTTAAGGCTTCTGGGAGTTGACCCTGAAAGCGGCGGAGATACCGTTACTGAGGAGGAGATCCTTCTTATGACGGAGCAGGGACATAAAAGCGGAACGATAGACGAAGACGAAAGCGAGCTTATCAAAAACGTGTTTGAATTTGACGATCTGACGGTAGAGGAGATATGTACGCACAGGCGAGAGGTAGCCGTACTCTGGCTTGACGAAAGCGTAGAAGAATGGGAAAAGACGATCCATCAGTCAAGGCATTCTCTTTATCCCATATGCGGAGACAGCGTTGATAATATTGTGGGAGTCCTGAACGCCAAGGATTATTTCCGTCTTACGGATAGATCCCGTGAAAGCGTGATGAAAAACGCTGTAAGGGAGCCGTATTTTGTTCATGAAAATATGAAGGCGGATAAGCTTTTTACGAAAATGAAAAAGAACGCTTCGCATTTTGCGGTAGTTCTTGACGAATACGGCGGAATGTGCGGTATAATAACTATTACCGATCTTGTTGAGCAGCTTGTAGGCGATTTCGGAGACGATGAGTTTAGGGAAGCGGAGCTGGAAATAGAACGTCTTGATTCCCGTACATGGAAGGTTCTGGGAACTGCTTCGCTTGACGACGTTGCTGCAGCTCTGGAAACTGCTCTTCCTGTAGACGATTATGATACCTTCAGCGGATATGTTATAGGACTGCTCGGGGAGATACCTCATGACGGAACAAAAGCAGAAATTGATACGGAGGATATGCATATTCAGGTGCTGAATGTCAGCAGACACTGTGTTTCCAAGGCTATAGTGCGAATGAACAGGATACCTAATGAGCAGCAGAAGATGTCTGAGAAAGGTCAGACGGTGTAACAGTCTTCTGCGGGCAAAAGCTTGTAAAACAGATGGATATATGTTATAATTATATTGAATTATAATGAAAAGGAGATATTGTAATGAAAAAAATGATGAAAAGGCTGGCCCTGCTGATATGCGGCGCTTTATCCATAGGAATTATGACTTCATGCGGCGATACGTCTGATAGCTCTGATACAGGAGCAGCTGCGCCGAATGATAAAAGCTTTATTATTACTCTTTACCCCGAATACGCTCCGTTAACCTGTGAAAACTTTGAAAAGCTTGTAAAGGACGGGTTTTATGACGGCCTGACCTTTCACAGAATAGTTGATGATTTTATGGCTCAGGGAGGAGATCCTAAGGGCGACGGAACAGGAGGAAGCGGGCATACTATAAAGGGCGAGTTTTCGCAGAACGGCGTTGATAACAAGCTCTCTCATACCAGGGGCGTTGTTTCAATGGCAAGATCTCAAAGCTATGACAGCGCTTCCAGTCAGTTCTTTATCTGCTATTCCGATAGCTGCTCTTTCCTAGACGGTCAGTATGCGGCTTTCGGAAAGGTGACCGAGGGTATGGAAATTGTTGACAGCTTTCTTGATGTTGAAAGGAAGCTCGGGAATGACGGCGCTGTTTCCTCGCCAGTTAAGCCTGTAAAAATAATTAAGGCTGAGATGACGGACGATGACAGCGACGGAAACCATAGAGTAAAGTTTTATGTTTCTGTAGGTGAATAATAAGTCCTAATAAAACCCTTACAGCTTGAAACGCAGGCATTATAATGCTTTCGTTTCTGCCGTAAGGGTTTTTGTTCAGTTCCTGCCGTTTTTCATGAGCCTGCGGTATTCTGACGGAGTAATTCCTGTGACCTGTTTGAATTGTCTTGAAAAGTGAACGTCGCTGTTGTAGCCGCAGGCGAACGCTATTTCGTATATATTCATACTGCTTTCGCATAATAATCTTTTTCCCGACTCTACACGGCTTACTATAATATCTGTGCCGCAGGTTATCCCGAACTGCTTCTTATAAAGCTTCTGAAAATAGACAGGGCTGAGATTCAATCTATCGCTCAGCGTTTCAATACGCCAGTCCTTTTCAGGAAAAGCATAAATCTCTTTTCTCAGTTCTATAAGCTCCCTGCGGTGGGGATATGCGGGAAGCTCTTTATTGACAAAATCAGAAAGCTTGATCAGCAGCGCCTGCAGCAGCAGAGAACAGGTCTGAAGTTTTGACGAATCGTCACTGTTAAGGCTGTCGGATATAAGCTTTATATATTCGGAAGCGTTGAATACGCCGGAGGTTTCTACAGGTTTGTCAAAGGGAATATTCCAGCTGTCCATTAAAATACGGCTTCCGTCGAACTGAACCCAGTCATCTGTGTATTCGGTACCGCAGGAACGGCATATATAAGGAGAATGTTTGCTGAAAATTATGATTGTACCCGGCTTAATAAGCATTTCTGTTTCTTCAAAGGTAAAATAAGCTGATGTCCTTGCAAACAGCAGAAGATAACAGGGATAACCTACGCTTCGATTTACGCTGAAATCCGGGCTGTGACGTGAATCAAAGCACGCCTTGTATACGGAAAACATTATATCGCTCCTTGCCGTAGCTTTTTTATATATCATAACCCGCAGGAAACGATTTGTCAATGACAGTTCAAAATAAAATTGATCTGCAAAGTTTCATAATATGGAACAGCGCCTTTACATCGGTGTGTAAAGACGCATTTTCAGTTTCGGCTATGCTTCCGATTTATAGCGGCATATGCCTGTAAAAACCGTAAAAGCGATCTGCTTTTGATAATTTTCGTCCTGAAGCTTCAGTGATTCTTCCTGATTTGACAAAAATCCGCACTCGATCATGACTGCCGGACAGGAAGCGTTGTTCAGCAGATACAGCTCGTCGCCTACAGGTTTTGTTTCACGCTCGTTTTCAGGCTGAAGAAACGAAACAAACTGCTCTTTCATTATTCCTGCAAGTCTTTCGCTGTCTGAGCTTTTTTCACTATAGAACATTTGCGCACCGCTGTATTTGCTGTCTGTAAACTGATTCTGGTGAATTGATACGGCGATCGCTCCGTCGTACTTGTTGAATAGGGCAAGACGGTTATCCATATCTGATTTTTTCTGCTTAGAAAGTCCCTCGATACCCTCGTTATGAATTGATACATCGCTTTCTCTGGTACAGACAGGCTGGTAGCCCATTACAGTAAGCATATCTTTCAGCGACATTGCAATGTTAAGATTTATTCCTTTTTCGGGAACTCCGTCGATAGAAACGCAGCCTCCGTCCATTCCGCCGTGTCCTGCGTCGATAACTATAACCGGACGCTCCAAGGAAGTTCCGATCTTGCCCGAAGCGGTTTCGACCGCAATGCGCTTTTCAGTCAGGCTTCCTCCGACAATAGATATTCCTAGTATCAGAGCAAAGCAAATAATCGTCCAGATCTGTTTTTTCTTCATAAACAAACACTCCTTTGAACTTATCGTACAACTTACAGTTTGTACAATATATGCGTCTTTCCTTGTTAAAATACCACTGTCTTTTTAATTGAAGCGTCGGCTGAACAAGAAGAAAATGCTTGGCTTTTATGCAGTACCTGTTTGTTTTAAGTTTATTGTTTTTATTTATAATCAAGGATCAATTGACAACAAAAGAGTTATACGTTATAATATTAAAAAAGGATGGATGTGGTTATTTATGGCAGATTGGAATTCATCACAGTATCTGAAATTCAAGAGTGAGAGGACCTTGCCGTCGGTAGATTTGATAAGCAGGATAAAGCTTTCCGCTTCGCCATGTAAAATACTTGATATAGGCTGCGGACCGGGAAATTCTTCAGCAGAGCTGAAAAAGGCATTTCCGAACGCATATGTGTTAGGAATAGACAGCTCTGAAAACATGATAGACGAAGCAAGAAGCAGCTGCTGCGGCATAGACTTTTGCTTGTTTAACGCTGAAAACGATATCTCAGAACTTGGCAGGGATTTTGATCTTGTATTTTCAAACGCCTGTATTCAATGGATACCCGATCACGAAGTACTGCTCGGAAATATGCTGAGCTGTCTTAAAAGCGGGGGAATGCTTGCAGTTCAGACCCCTATGAATTATGATGAGCCTATTCATAAAATAATAAATGAAACCGTTGGCGAAAGCAGGTGGAAAAACCGTTTCGCACACAGCCGTATATTTTACAATCTTACCCAGGAGGAATATTTCGATATTCTAAGTTCGCTCTCCAAGGATTTCAGCCTATGGAGTACGACGTATTTTCACGTTATGAACAGCCATAATGATATTATGGAATGGTATAAAGCAACAGGACTTAAACCGTGGCTTGAGCAGCTTCAAGACGTGAATGAGCTTGCTGAGTTTGAAAACGAGGTGCTTGAAAAGGTCAAGAAAGCTTATCATGTACAGAAAAACGGACAGATAATCTTCCGCTTTCCGAGATTTTTCTTTACCGCGGTAAAAAATTAAGCTGACTGCTTTCAAAAGCGGTTCAGTTTTAGATTCGTTAAAAACTGAAAGGTCGTTAAAATGATAGAAAATGAAATCAATATTCCCAGGGTAATGTTATGCGCGGTTGATGTCGGTGAATATGACGTTGAGCGTTCGCTGGACGAGCTGGAGGAGCTGGCTAGTACCGCAGGGGCGGAAACGGCAGTGCGGATAGTTCAGAAAAGGCCCTCTTTTGAACCCGGGACTTGTATAGGCTCGGGAAGACTGGAGGAAATGGCGGAGATATGCGAGAGGGATGATATAGACCAGATAATCTTTGACCACGAGCTTACTGCAACTCAAATACGAAATATAGAGGACGTCTGTAAGGTCCATACTATAGACCGTACTATGCTTATTCTGGACATTTTCGCTCAGAGAGCTACTACAAGGGAGGGCAGGCTTCAGGTAGAAATAGCTCAGCACCGCTACCGTCTGCCCAGATTAGCAGGAATGGGAGTAAAGCTTTCCAGACTCGGCGCAGGAATAGGTACGAGAGGCCCGGGAGAATCAAAGCTTGAAACCGATAAGCGCCATATAAGAACCAGAATAGCCGCTCTTAGTGCAGAACTTAAGGAAATTGAAAAACGCCGCACTCATCAACGGGCAAGGCGAAAAAAGGACGGCGTTCTTGTCTGTGCAATAGTCGGCTATACCAATGTCGGAAAATCAACGCTGCTCAATACCCTGACGGAAGCCGGAGTTTTGGCGGAGAATAAGCTGTTTGCAACGCTTGAAACGACCTCAAGAGCTATCGAGCTGTCTGACGGACGAAGCGTAATGCTGGTGGATACGGTAGGGCTGATAAGACGTCTGCCCCATCATCTTGTTGAGGCATTCAAGTCAACGCTTGAGGAAGCGGCTAATGCTGACGTTATACTCCATATCTGCGACGCTTCCGCCGACGACTGCAAAGAGCAGGCAAAGGTTACGCTTGAACTGCTAGGGGAGCTTGGATGTGAGGGTATACCTGTAGTTACAGTTTTAAACAAGTGTGATAAGGTCCCTTATATAGACGATATCGGAAATGAGGAGGGCGTTGTAAAGATCTCTGCTAAAACCGGAGAGGGTATAGACAGGCTGCTGGACGCTGTTGCAAAAGCTCTTCCGCAGTCTGCCGTAAGGACAAAGCTGCTTATTCCGTTTTCAGAGGGCGGACTGCTTAACGAGATACGCATTGACGGAAAGATCTTTTCAGAGGAATATACCGCTGACGGAATCCTGTGCGACGCATTGGTGGACGTTAAGATATACCCCAAAGCGGCTGTCTATAAGCAGCCTTAAAAGTTATGTCGATATTTGTATAAAATCAACAAAATTCTCTGTGGAATTTCTATTTATACAATAAAATTTTTTATATCGGGTAAAATTTTGTCGGTTTTCACAATATAATAATATTTATATGCTATAATAAATACAGCAATATCAATAATAACAGAAAAGCTGGTGACGCTGTGCATATAACTAATATTGACGTTAAGGAAAAAGGCGTTAAATTTCTGAAATATATTCCGTTTGTTTTAAGCGTTTTGATTATAATTTTCTGCGTTGTATTTGTGGTGAGAAATGATTTTGACGATATACTTAGCTATACTCCCGAAAATCTTTGGCTGGCGGCGGCTGTATTCTGGGGTTTTTACGGTCTGAAATCCATGTCTGTAGTGTTTCCTCTTACGGCATTGTTTATTTCGGTCGGACATCTTTATCCGTTCTGGGCGGCTATGCTTGTAAATATAGTCGGTTTGTGCGTCAGCTTTACGATTCCGTACCTTGTGGGAAGAATATCAGGCTCAGGAATAGTTGATACAGTATCCCGGAAATATCCGAAGGCCCGCAAGATAATTAATTACGGTCATGATAATAATCTGTTTGCGTCGTATATTTCAAGAGCGGTAGTCGTTGTTCCGGGGGATATAGTAAGTATTCTGCACGGGGCGCTGAAAATGCCTTACAGACCGTATCTGATCGGTTCTCTTTTCGGAGTGTTTCCTGAAATGGCGGTACAGACTTATATCGGCGGGCAGCTTAATCAGCTTACCCTGAAATCGGTTTTGGTAATGATAGGACTTATTCTGCTGACGCTTGCTGTAAGCATTGCACTGAATAAAAAGGTCAGCAAAATGGGACGTCAGACTGATAAAGAAGATTTTTATGAGTGAACCTCGGCGTATATCCGAACAAATGCGGATATACGCTTTTTTGTGTATAACCAGAGAATTTACGGGCAAATTAATTCCATAGATTTATCCTGAATTTATGGAGGGTGCATTATGAACAATACTGAGATTATAAGGATCCACGGAAGAGAGATACTTGATTCAAGAGGAAATCCGACAGTTGAAGCAGAGGTTTTTCTTGCTGACGGTACAACAGGAAGAGGTCAGGCTCCCAGCGGTGCGTCTACCGGAATTTACGAGGCCTGCGAGCTGAGGGACAATGATAAATCCCGTTATATGGGAAAGGGCGTAAGAAGCGCAGTTGAAAATATCAACAGCAAGATCGCTCCGATACTAGCCGGGACCGACGCTTCTGATATTTATGCGGCCGACAGAACAATGATAGCGCTTGACGGAACAAAAGATAAGTCTAAGCTTGGTGCAAACGCTATTCTGGCGGTTTCTCTTGCGTGTGCGGACGCAGCGGCGAGATCGCTGAAAATGCCGCTTTACAGATTCATAGGCGGAGTATCAGCTACAAGAATGCCTGTTCCTATGATGAATATTTTAAACGGAGGAGCTCATTCCTCTAACGGTCTTGACGTTCAGGAATTCATGATAATGCCGGTCGGAGCAAAAAACTTCTCTCAGGGCCTTCAGTGGTGTGCGGAGGTATTTCATACTCTTGCTAAAATATTAAAAAATAAAGGTCTTGCAACATCTGTAGGAGATGAGGGAGGCTTTGCGCCTGAGATCAGCTCAGATATTGAGGCTCTCGATCTGATAACAGAAGCAATAAAGTCTGCGGGATTTACTCCCTCAGAGGATTTTGTACTTGCGCTGGACGCTGCGTCAAGCGAATGGAAAACCAGTGATAAAGGACGCTATAAGCTCCCGAAAAGCGGAGAGCAGTTTGATTCAAAGCAGCTTATAGATCACTGGGAAATGCTGTGCGAAAAGTATCCGATACGGTCTATAGAAGATGCACTTGACGAGGAGGATTGGGCAGGCTGGAAACTGCTTACGTCAAGGCTGGGAAAAAGGATACAGCTTGTCGGAGATGATCTTTTTGTAACCAATACAAAACGCCTCTCAAAGGGTATTTCTGAGGGCGCAGCGAATGCGATCCTTATCAAGCTGAATCAGATAGGAACTCTTTCTGAAACTATTGAGGCTGTTAAATTAGCAAAGAATCACGGTTATAACGCCGTTATGTCACATCGCTCCGGTGAAACCGAAAGTACAGTTATAGCAGATCTTGCTGTAGCTCTAAATGTTGGACAGATAAAAACAGGCGCTCCCAGCAGAAGCGAAAGAACGGCAAAATATAATCAGCTTTTGAGAATTGAAGAGGGTATCTGCTGCAATCCTGACGACAGATACGGAAGCTGCTTCTGATATTTGTATTAAAACAGCACATACCAAATGTTGTATTACACTTTTTTGGAGATACAACCAGTTGACGTTTTATACCTTATATATGTAAAATAAAATCATATATGGAAGACTATTTTCAATATTTTGTTTGTAAAAAGCAAAAGTATTGCGAAAGTGTATAGTTATTTATTGACCTGTGTTAATTTTTCGGGCTTTTCCTTGACTTGAATTATAAAGTGTGATATTATGAATTTAACGGCTGATATATTTTAATTTATATCAGCTATATAGATTGTTATATGTTTGATATGTATATTTCTGAACATATAATTTGTACAAATTGTTTAATTTTCAGCTTGCTGTACGGCAGGCACTGAAAGGAATGGTTTACTAAATGGCAAAGGAATTTTTAGAGGAATGGGAAGGCTTCAGACCCGGAAGATGGAGCAGCACCTCTGTAAATGTCCGTGACTTTATACAGAAGAATTTTACTCCTTATGATGGTGACGACAGTTTTCTGACAGGCCCTACCGAAGCTACAGAAAAGCTTTGGGAGCAGGTTATGGATCTGACTGAAAAAGAGCGTGAGGCGGGCGGAGTTTTGGATATGGATACGAAAATAGTATCTACGATCACTTCGCACGGAGCGGGTTATCTTAATAAAGAGCTGGAGCAGATCGTCGGTTTTCAGACTGATAAGCCTTTTAAGCGTTCCCTTCAGCCCTTCGGCGGAATCAGAATGGCGGTAAACGCCTGTAAGGAAAACGGCTATGAGGTCGATCCTGAGATAGTAAAAATATTTACAGAATATAGAAAAACTCATAATCAGGGAGTTTTTGACGCATATACTCCGGAAATGAAGCTGGCAAGACACGCCGCCATAATTACCGGACTGCCCGACGCTTACGGCAGAGGAAGAATTATCGGAGATTACAGAAGAGTTGCTCTTTACGGAGTTGATCTGCTGATAAAGGATAAGAAAAACCAGCTTGATACTTCGCTTGTAAGAATGACATCGAAAAATATACGTCTTAGGGAGGAGCTTGCGGAGCAGCTGAGAGCGCTTGAAGATCTGAAGAAGCTGGGAGAGATCTACGGCTTTGACATTTCTCGTCCGGCGAAGAATGCCAAAGAGGCTATTCAATGGCTCTACTTCGGTTATCTTGCAGCGGTAAAGGAGCAGAACGGCGCCGCAATGTCACTGGGCAGGACTTCTACCTTTATTGATATTTATATCCAGAGGGATATTGACAGGGGTCTTATTACCGAGGAACAGGCACAGGAGTATATCGATCATTTTATTATGAAGCTTCGTCTTGTAAAGTTTGCAAGGACTCCTGAATATAACCAGCTTTTCTCCGGTGACCCAACATGGGTAACTGAATCGATCGGAGGAGTTTCAATTGACGGCGTTCCTATGGTTACTAAAACGTCTTTCAGGTATCTGCATACACTTGATAATCTCGGACCGGCGCCTGAGCCTAATATGACAGTTCTGTGGTCGCAGAAGCTTCCTCAGAATTTTAAGAGGTTCTGTGCTAAAATGTCTATCATGACTTCGTCTATCCAATATGAAAACGACGATATGATGAGGGTCACCCACGGAGATGATTACGCTATAGCCTGCTGTGTTTCATCTATGAGGATAGGAAAGGAAATGCAGTTCTTCGGTGCAAGAGCCAATCTTGCTAAGTGTCTGCTGTACGCTATAAACGGCGGAGTTGACGAAAGGCTTAAAATTCAGGTCGGACCTAAGTACCGTCCGGTTGAGGGAGATTATCTTGATTATGACGACGTAATGGAAAAGTACGACGATATGATGGAATGGCTCGCCGGACTTTATGTAAATACGCTGAATGTAATTCACTATATGCATGATAAATACTGCTATGAAAAGCTTCAGATGGCGCTTCACGACAGAGATGTAAAGAGATATTTTGCTACAGGAATAGCAGGACTTTCTGTTGTAGTCGACTCTCTTTCGGCTATTAAGTATGCAAAGGTCAAGTGTGTAAGAGATGAAAACGGTATAGTTACAGATTATGAGGTTGAGGGAGATTTCCCGAAATACGGAAACAACGATGACAGAGCGGATAGTATTGCGGTCGATATTGTTACAAGATTCATGAATAAGATAAGAAAGCACCATACCTACCGCGACGGAGTTCCGACAATGTCTATCCTGACGATCACCTCAAATGTAGTATACGGCAAAAAAACCGGAAATACGCCCGACGGAAGAAAAATGGGCGTTCCGCTTGCTCCGGGAGCCAATCCTATGCACGGACGCGATACTCACGGCGCTGCGGCTTCGTTATCGTCTGTAGCAAAGCTTCCGTTCAGACATGCTCAGGACGGAATCTCAAATACGTTTTCTATTATTCCCGACGCACTCGGAAAGGATTCTCAGGTATTCGTAGGAGATCTTGATATTGAAAGCATTGCAAAGGAGTTGGATTCTGATGGGGTATAACGTAACAAAGGACGAGGATAACGGAGAGCTTGACGAGCTTGTAGAAATGATTGATCTTCTTATGGAAAACGGTGACGGACACCTTACTATAAACGCTGACGAAACGGAAGAGGGGATAAAGGTAAAAACCTTCCGTTCCAACGACTGCGGCGCAAAGGGAGCCTGCTGTCAGCCGAACGAAAAGACAGATGACGAGGAATAGCTCAAAGGAAATCAATTGAAATTTCAGTTAGAATAAAATTATCTTTATGAATATTCGTACGGCGGGCAAAAGGTAACTCTGATGCATTCGGCAAGACTGAAATTGATTGATACTTGTAAACCTTAAAGTTGATTTCCGTTGAATAGCTCTTGGCTTATCTTATTTCAAATAATGATCTTCAGAAAGGATAGATATATATGGCAAATGTTGAACCCAACGAAAAACAGGTTGAAAATCTGGTTGAATTGCTTGACGGATATGTAGAAAAAGGCGGACATCACCTCAACGTAAACGTATTTACAAGAGAAACGCTTATAGACGCTCAGAAGCACCCTGAAAAATATCCGCAGCTTACCGTAAGGGTATCTGGTTATGCGGTGAATTTTGTAAAGCTGACAAAAGAACAGCAGGACGATATTATTGCAAGGACTTTCCATAATCAGATATGACCTAACTTAATGCGGGACGTGTAAAAGCGTCCCGTTTTATATTTATCTATCAGTTGTGTTTTTTAAGCAAATATGGTATACTAAAATAAAAAGGTTATGAAACGAGGCGCTGATAATTGGAAGGCTATATTCATTCGACTGAGAGCTTCGGAACGGTAGACGGTCCGGGAATAAGATTCGTTATTTTTATGCAGGGCTGTCCCATGAGGTGTAAATACTGCCATAATCCCGATACCTGGGAGATCGGAAGGGGAGAGCGCAGGACTGCAGAAAGTCTTCTGGAGGAATATGAATCGTACAAGGAGTTTATGAAAAACGGCGGGATAACCTGTACGGGAGGAGAACCGCTTTTACAGCTTGATTTTGTTACCGAGCTTTTTGAAAAGGCAAAACGGCGTGGGATCCATACCTGTCTTGATACCTCGGGAATTACCTTTATGCCTGAAAACGAACAGGTTGTGGAAAAATTCAGGCGGCTTATGAAAGCTACAGACCTTGTAATGCTGGATATAAAGCATATAGATAATGAAGAGCATAAAAAGCTGACCGGTCACGGCAATAAAAATATTCTGGCGTTCGCTGAGTTTTTATGTTCCGAGGGGATAGAGCTTTGGGTAAGGCATGTGGTTGTTCCCGGAATTACAGACAACGAGAAATATCTTCACCAACTCGGTTGGTTTCTTGGAGGACTTAAAAATCTGAAGGCGCTGGATGTTCTGCCGTACCATACAATGGGAAAGGCTAAGTATGAACAGCTGGGACTTGAATATCCTCTGGGGGATACTCCTCCCGCCGATAAGGCTCTTGCGCTGAAAGCTAAGAATATAATAATGGAAGGTCTTAAAGACAGACTGAAAGCGCATAAAAGTACGAATTAGTCTTTTTTCTGTAAGTATCAATAATTTGTGCAGTTTTAATAATATTTCTTGACATTAAGCTGAAAGCGTAGTATACTAGAATCATCGGTAAGCAGAAAGAGTATTCTGACTGTAAACCAAATTAAAACTATTCTGACCGAAAGATCAGTTCTGACGGAAAAGGCTTTAAATGAATATTCGGCGGAGAAGTCCGTCTGTATATCCCTGTCTTTTCACGGCGGGGATTTTTATTTTGAAAGGATAAGTATGAACAGAATCGCACTTATTGGAATTATGGTCGAGGACAATTCCGCAGCGCTGAAGATAAACGGGATTCTTCACGATTACGGTAAATATATAATCGGAAGAATGGGTATTCCTCACGCTAAGGAAAATCTGAGCGTTATCAGCGTAGTGCTTGACGCGCCTGCAGATATAATAAGTACAGTTTCGGGTAAGCTCGGACAGCTTAACGGCGTATCGACCAAAACAATATATTCAAAAAGCGGATGCGCTTAAAAGGGGGAGTTATTATAAGCAGGTCTTTTGAACTGATAGATAAGCTTTATAAAACTTCTTTTCTTACTGATGAGGAGTATGCTTTTCTTATCAGGGAGCGTAATGAGAGCTTGGCAGAATATCTTTTTTCTCTTGCAAGAGAGGTTCGGGAAAAGTATTACGGGAAGAACGTTTTTATCAGAGGACTGATAGAATTTACAAACTTCTGCAAAAACGACTGCTTTTACTGCGGAATACGCAGGAGCAACAGCGCCGCAGACAGATACCGCCTTGATAAGTCCGAAATTCTGGACTGCTGTAAAGAGGGCTGGAAGCTGGGCTTCCGCACATTTGTGCTTCAGGGCGGAGAGGACGGATTTTATTCAGACAATATGATATGCGGTATTGTTTCAGAGATCAAGTCGCTTTACCCCGGCTGTGCAGTAACGCTTTCTATCGGGGAAAAAACACGTGAAAGCTATCAGGCATATTTTGATGCAGGAGCTGACAGATACCTTCTCAGGCATGAAACGGCTGATAATTCTCACTATTCAAGGCTTCATCCTCCTGAGCTGTCTGCCGAAAACCGCCGGCGCTGTCTGAATGATCTGAAGGAAATAGGTTATCAGGTCGGCACAGGTTTTATGGTAGGCTCTCCGTATCAGACGGCAGAAGATCTGGCGCAGGATATGGCTTTTATAAAGCAGCTTCAGCCGCATATGGTCGGTATAGGCCCGTTTATCCCTCACAAGGATACTCCTTTCGGAAACGAAAAAGCAGGTTCACTTGAGCTTACGCTGTTTATGCTGGGATTGATAAGGCTTACTCTGCCGTCGGCGCTGATCCCGTCCACTACCGCTCTGGGAACGATTGATCCGGAGGGCAGGGAAAAGGGGATTCTAGCGGGAGCAAACGTAGTAATGCCGAATTTATCACCTGTTTCTGTAAGGAAAAAATACCTGCTGTACGACAACAAAATATGTACCGGAGATGAATCCGCTCAATGCAGGAAATGTTTGGAGAAGAGAATTGAAAGCATAGGGTACAGGATAGCTGTTGATAGGGGAGACGCTGTCGGGTTTGTTTGACCGGCTTCTGTTTTAAGGAAGATAAACAAATAACGGTAAAAACTAAGTAAATTAATTTTATAAGAAAGAAGAATAGATATGTACGATCCAAAATCATTAAAAGCACAAGAATTCATTGATCATGAGGAAATTCTCGAAACGTTGGATTATGCTGAAAAAAACAAGCATAACCGTGAGCTCATTGAGGGAATACTTGAAAAGGCTAAACCGAGAAAGACTGGACGCGGAGTGGAATGCGCAGGTCTGACTCACCGTGAAGCAAGCGTTCTGCTTGCCTGCGATATCCCTGAAATGACTGAGAAAATGTATGAGCTTGCAAGGGAGATAAAGCAGGCCTTTTACGGCAACAGAATAGTTATGTTTGCGCCTCTTTATCTTTCAAACTATTGTATAAACAGCTGCGTATACTGTCCTTATCACTGCAAGAACAAGCATATTGCAAGAAAAAAGCTTACTCAGGAGGAGGTGAAGCAGGAGGTCATAGCTTTGCAGGATATGGGCCACAAGCGTCTTGCTATAGAAGCGGGAGAGGATCCTAAGAATAATCCGTTGGAGTATATACTTGAATGTATTGACACAATTTATAAGATCAAGCACAAAAACGGAGCGATACGAAGAGTCAATGTAAATATCGCTGCTACTACAGTGGAAAATTACAGGAAGCTTAAAGAAGCAGGAATAGGAACCTACATACTTTTTCAGGAAACATATCATAAGGAAAGCTACGAAGCGCTTCATCCGGCAGGACCTAAGCATGATTATGCTTATCATACGGAAGCTATGGACAGGGCGATGGACGGCGGAATTGATGACGTAGGTCTGGGAGTTCTGTTCGGTCTGGAACTGTATAAATATGAATTTGCAGGACTGCTTATGCATGCCGAGCACCTTGAGGCTGTTCACGGCGTAGGCCCTCATACTATAAGCGTTCCGAGGGTTAAGCACGCTGACGACATTGATCCTGACGTATTCGACAACAGTATTGACGACGATACCTTTGCTAAAATTATCGCATGCATAAGAATAGCCGTTCCTTATACGGGAATGATAATTTCCACCCGTGAGAACGAAACCTGCCGTGACAAGGTTCTCGGTCTGGGAATTTCCCAGATATCAGGCGGTTCTAGGACATCGGTAGGAGGCTATGCAGGCTATACTTCTGAAGAAAGGCCTCACGATACCGAGCAGTTTGACGTTTCCGATCAGCGTTCTCTTGACGAGGTCGTAAAGTGGCTTATGGAGCTGGGTTATATTCCGTCGTTCTGTACCGCCTGCTACCGTGAAGGAAGAACAGGCGATAGGTTTATGAGCCTTTGCAAGACAGGACAGATACAAAACTGCTGTCATCCGAATGCGCTGATGACATTGAAGGAGTATCTGGAGGACTATGCTTCTGCGGAAACAAAGCAAATAGGCGAAAGACTGATAGCGCAGGAGCTTGTAAAGATACCCAACGATAAAGCGAGAAAACTTGCTGAGGAATACATTCAAAATATACATCTCGGCAAAAGGGATTTCAGATTCTGATTTTACGAGTCCGAATAATTGTACTTTCATTTCAGGAGGAAACATACTATGAGCCTTAACGCAACGCCGTCCTCAGACAGAGTGCATATAGGTATTTTCGGTCGTAGAAATGCCGGAAAATCAAGCGTAATAAATGCGCTGACAGGGCAGAAGCTGGCGATAGTTTCCGAAATTGCCGGAACGACTACAGACCCGGTTTCAAAGGCTATGGAGCTGCTGCCGCTGGGACCTGTTGTAATGATAGATACTCCGGGTCTTGACGATGCGGGTGAACTTGGGCAGCTGAGAATACAAAAGACCTATCAGGTGCTGAATAAAACAGATATTGCATTATTGGTCATAGATTCTGCCGAGGGAAGAACTGATGAGGATAATAAAATATTAGAAAAAATAAGAGCAAAAAAAATACCCTACCTGATAGTATACAATAAATCCGATAAAGCAAAGGTCAAATGTGACAGCAATGATAAAATAGCGGTAAGCGCAAAAACCGGTGAAAATATAGATATGCTTAAAGAGCGTATCGCAGGGCTGAAGCCGTCGGATACCGATGAATATCCTATTATAGCGGATAAGGTAGACAAGCACGACCTAGCTGTGCTTGTTGTTCCTATTGATTCTTCCGCACCCAAGGGAAGACTTATCCTTCCTCAGCAGCAGGTAATAAGAGAGCTGCTTGAATGCGGATGTACCGCAGTAGTATGTCGGGAGCATGAGCTAACGGAAACTCTGGACAGCCTGAAGAAAAAGCCCCGCTATATTATTACAGATTCACAGGCGTTTAAAAGAGTATCAAATGACGCTCCCGAAGACATTTGTCTTACATCATTTTCCATTCTTTTTTCACGGCATAAAGGCGATCTGGAGGTTCAGGCAAGAGGGGCGGCTCAGCTTGAAAAGCTTCGGGACGGAGATACTGTGCTGATCTCGGAGGGCTGTACTCATCACAGGCAGTGCGGAGATATAGGAACGGAAAAATTGCCCGGCTGGATAAAAAAGTATACCGGCAAGGATATACACTTTGAGTTTACAAGCGGAACTGAGTTTCCCTGTGAGCTTTCTGAATACAGTCTTATTATTCACTGCGGCGGCTGTATGCTTAACGAAAGGGAAATGAAATACCGTATAAAATGCGCTGCTGATGCGGGAGTTCAGATAACAAACTACGGTACGGCAATAGCTTATATGAACGGTATACTGAAGCGAAGTCTGGAGATATTTCCTGAGATTTCAGAAGCGGTATTCGGAAAAAGCTGACATAACTGAAAACAGTATCATGCATTTTTACGCATGATACTGTTTTTCTTATATACATTATTTAAGCGGCAGACCGTCAGAGTCTTTGAACGTTCCGTGAGAGAGCGATACAAGATCGGCTACTGCTCCGAAGAAGAAAAGTCCGAAAGTCAGAAGATAGATCAGTCCGCTTGCCTTTTTACCTACATAGATTCTGTGCAGTCCTCCTAACCCGATAAAGACAAGACAGCAGAGAAAAATTGCAGTTCCCTTGCTCTTTGTGGAAACGGGCGGTTCTGACTTTGTTTCAGCGGTCGGCTGTAAGCCTTCGCCGTTGATATTGATTATTATGTTGGGAACACCGTTCGGCGTTGCAGTCTGAACTTCTGTTTTCGGAGCTTCTATTTTGCTTCCGCAGTACTCGCATTTTCCGGCTTTTGTTTCAGCGCCGCAGTATGGACACTTCATAGCTTCTACCTCCGTGTTTAAATTAAAAAAAGATTTTTCGATTAAATTCGATACATATATTTTACAATATTATTTATGATTTTGCAATAGTCAATTTAAAAATATATAAATACTGAGGCGGATTTATACGGCAAAACTTGAATAAATATTTAAAGCGGCAGATATAAGGCTTTTAAGAACAGGGTTGCCCTGAAGTGTTTTATAAAACAATCCCAGTGAAACAGGTTCTGTGCCGGTTACAGGTATATAGCGAAGGTTCGGGTCATTCATATTCGGAAGTTTAGGAAAAAGCATAAAGCCTGCCCCTGATTTAACAAGCGCCGTACCTGTTTCGTAGCTGTCGCAGAAATAAAGGCTGTCCGCTGAATTATTGGTAACTATACGGCTCTGAAATTTAAAGACAACATCAGGGCATTTGTGTCGTTCGATAAGAACGGCCTTTCCGGAAAGCTGATCTTCTCTTAGAGCGGAATGTTCTGCTAGCAGATAGTCCTTTGAGCATATGCACATTAAAGGACATCGGCAAAGCTCGGTATAAATACCGCTGTTCTGTTTATCAGGACGGCTTGTCAGCGAGAGCATTGCCTGTATCTTACCGTCGGAAAGCATATTGTCAATAGACCTGAACGGTATAACATGAATCAAAGGCTGGAGAAGAGGATATTCCTGAGTAAGATTTCTTAATATCGGAGGAAGAACATCAAGTTCTGCCTGATTATGACAGCCTATCCCTAGTCTTATCGGCTTTTCCGATGTAATACGGGCAAGCCGTTCTTTTGAAGTCAGCGCTATTTTCATTATAGCTTCCGCGTCTGAAATAAACTGAACTCCTTCATGCGTAAGCTTAACGCTCTTGCTTGTTCTTGAAAAAAGCTTTACTCCAAGCTCATCTTCAAGGGAATTTATCTGATGGCTTACCGCAGGCTGAGTAATATTTACCGTCTCCGCCGCTTTTGAAAAATTCAGATGCTCGGCTACTGCGAGAAAGCATTCAAGCTGCACAGTATTCATTTTAAAGTATTCCTTTCTTATTGTTGAATTTAAACAAATAAAATTAAATAATAATAAACTATA
>OHJE01000090.1_pt1 | contig 72596 bp, 86 predicted proteins | sample 1568491 | NCBI WGS metagenome assembly OHJE01 (sample SAMEA3879609, study PRJEB24766) | human gut metagenome | biome: human-associated habitat; feature: feces | place: USA | collected 1985/1987
GAGAATTTATCTTCCAGACTCTGGACGGGGAAGTTCTGAACCGGGTCTCTTCCCCCATGTAAATCCCATACCCAATCCAAAAACCGGCGACGGGCACATAACCCCGAGGTCGGGAGTTTAAGCCCTCCTCCCGCAACCAGAAATGGGCCTGCTGCAAAACAGGAATTTGCAGCAGGCCCAGCTTTACGCCAATTTTCGTTACCGGCAGAGAATTAAGCCCGGACTTTGGAAAGCTTTTCACAATCCGGGCGTGCTTACGCAAGCTCTGCCGTTTTGGCAGGGCCTGAAGTCAGAATATCTAATACTATGCAGACTGTATTGCCTGTATGTGGGATGCGCCTTTTCACAGTTCTTCATCTGCTTCATTCACCGCTTTTTGCAATAAAAATGCCCTTGAGAGGCGCGCTGCGCGGCATATTACAACCGCCTCCCTACGCGGCTGACCGCCATCACAATTGCGTCGATACCCAGCAGGATCAGATAAGCACTGGCAAAGTAGCGAATCGTCGTCAGCGTAAACATAGGGCTCATCAGCATCATACAGCCCAGAATCAGTCCGATGATGTTGACGGCCAGTGAGAAATAGTACAATCCATTTCCGGCTACCCAACGGATCTGATGCAGATTGGATAGCCGGGAGATGCAGTGGGCAATAAACCAGATGGGAAACAGGAGGGTCAGTACAAGAGTACCCACCTGGGGATGGACGATCAGCATAAGGCCGGACATGACGCTCAATATGCCGGAGATCAGCGACAGGATGGGACCAAACCCGGTGTGCCGTTCCACCTGAATGTACAGAATAATATCCGCAATGCCCATGATGATGGCAACAACACCATAGGCAAGCACCAGGACAGTGAGGGCATAGCCGGGTTTCGCAAAGGACAAGACTCCCAATATGATCAGCAGAATACCGATGGCCAGTTCAAGCCAGCCAAAAACAGAGCGATTTCTCATTGCTTTTCGCCTCCTGTCAAAATCTCCATAAATTCATCGCCAGTGATGGTTTCTTTCTCATAAAGGAATTGAGCCAGTTCATCCAGCTTGGCGCGGTTATCCTCCAGAAGCTTTTTTGCCTTATCGTGCTGTTCCTTAACCAGCGCCACGACCTTCCGGTCGATCTCCTTCTGCGTATCCGGAGAACAGGTCAAGGCACTGTCGCCTCCCAGATACTGGTTATGGACCGTCTCCATAGCCACCATGCCGAAGTCGTCGCTCATGCCGTAGCGGGTGATCATGGCACGAGCCAGCTTGGTGGCCTGTTCTATGTCGTTGGACGCTCCGGTGGTGATGCGGCCAAAGACGACTTCCTCCGCAACCCGGCCGCCGGTATAGGTGGCGATCTTGTTTTCCAGCTCCTCTTTCGTCAACAGGTACTTATCCCCAGTATCCACCTGCATGGTGTAGCCCAGGGCGCCGGAGGTGCGGGGAATAATAGTGATCTTCTGCACCGGGGCGGATTCCGTCTGCAGCGCCGCCACCAGGGCGTGGCCGATCTCGTGGTAGGCTACCACCTTCTTTTCCGCATCGGTCATGATGGCATTTTTCTTTTGATACCCGGCGATGACCACCTCGATGCTTTCCTCCAAGTCAGCCTCGTTGACGATGGTACGTCCATTGCGCACAGCCCGAAGGGCGGCCTCGTTGATGATATTGGCCAGCTCCGCGCCGGAGGTGCCCGCCGCCATCCGGGCAATGGTGTGGAAATCCACATCCTCCGCCGCCTTGATCTTCTTGGCATGGACCTTCAGGATCGCCTCACGGCCGGCCAGATCCGGCAGCTCCACCGGCACCCGCCGGTCGAAACGGCCCGGGCGGGTCAGGGCCGGATCCAGGGACTCCGGGCGGTTGGTAGCTGCCAGAAGAATCACGCCGTTGTTGCCATCAAATCCGTCCATCTCGGTGAGCAGCTGGTTTAGAGTCTGCTCCCGCTCATCGTTGCCGCCGATCTGCCCATCACGCTTTTTGCCGATGGCGTCAATTTCATCGATAAACACGATGCACGGCGCCTTCTCCTTGGCCTGCTTGAACAGGTCCCGGACCTTGGAGGCGCCCATGCCCACAAACATCTCTACAAATTCAGACCCGGACATGGAGAAAAACGGCACCCCGGCCTCGCCGGCAACCGCCTTGGCCAGCATGGTTTTACCGGTACCCGGAGGGCCCACCAGCAGCACACCCTTGGGCATGGACGCGCCTGCATCGGAATATTTCTTGGGATTGTGCAGATAGTCTACGATTTCCGCCAGGTTTTCCTTGGCCTCGTCCTCTCCGGCCACGTCGGCAAAGCGGATGCCGTCGGAGGAGGGCACGTAGACCTTGGCGTTACTTTTTCCCATGCCGAAGGTCATGGCATTGGGCCCGCCGGCCTGGGACATCATTTTCTTGGCCATATACTGCCCTAAAATCGCAAAAATAGCGATGGGCAGGATCACGCTGAGGAAAAAGCTCAGCAGCGGCGACATTTCACCTGTGATGTTTCGGGTAAATGTTGCTCCGGCGGCGTAGAGCCGGTCCGTCAGTGTGGCGTCGTCCATTTTCCCGGTTTTGTAGATCTGCTGTTCCTCCTTATCCGTGAACACGATCTCCGAGTCGTCCACCTCCACATTGCCGATGTTCTTCTCCTCGATCATCTTCATAAAGGTGCCGTAGTCTACCTCCTTCACCTGGTGAGCCTCCAGCAGCGGTGCAACGACCATATTAAAAATCAGTATGACCAGCAGAACGATGCCGTAGTAGTAGATCAAGGGCTTTTTTGGTGATTTGACCTCTTTCATAGGGTTACCTCCTTACGTCGTGTGTATCTCGCCCCTGCGGTGCAGCTGCCGGGGCGCGGTAAATAATAAAGGAAAATCCCACACGAATGTGCAGGATTTTGGCGGAGCGGGTGATTTTTTCGCCGAACTGCTCCAGGGTTCGACCTGCAATCAAATTGGTGGAGCTTGACCGCTCAAATCCGAACACCGAAAGGTCTTGGTTTTATTCGATGTCAGGTTGTAAACGGAAGTGATTTTGTACCATCCGTCAGGCTCATCCCATACCGTAACCGAGTTTACGAGCAGGTCGATAATATGCCTACGGAACTCCTCATCCTCAATATCCCCGTTGCAAAACTCACTCAACCACCAAACGATATGGTCTTTTTCCAAAAGCACATAATCGTCTTGTGCGACAACGAGCCGTTTCTCGATGGCTCGTTTTTCTTTTTCCAACTCTTTCAGTCGGTCGGCTATTGTATCGGACTCGACACCTTTCTCGACCATCTTGACAAGGTTGTTGATAGAACGCTCTGTATCGTGAAGTTGGTCTTTCAACGCCGGGATGATAGAGTTCTCCTCCATCTCTCGAATGGATTCATTGACGGCAATATCGGCAAGTTCATCTATTGTCTCAGGGGTGAGAAGCGTGAGAGCATCTTCCACAACGGCTCTTTCGATAAAGTCCTTCTTCAAAGGCTTCTTATCACAGGTATGCTCTCTCTTGCGCTTCCCGCAGGTGTAATAGAAGTAGGTTGTACCGCCTTTGCCTGTACCGCTCTCGCCCGTCATAAGCGAGCCACAATGACCGCAAAAGAGTTTTTGTGATAGGAGATAGTCTATCTTTGCTTTACCTCTTGACGGAGCTTCTGCGTTCTTGGAGAGCTTCTTTTGCACAATCGCAAAAATGTCCTTATCGACAATAGCAGGTACGCCGCCCTCAATGCGAAGGTCTTTATATTTGTAAATGCCGATGTACCGTTCATTCTTGAACATCGACCGAAAACTGTTTTTGTTGAACTCTGCGTTCTTTGCCGTCCTATACCCTTTGGTATTGAAGGTGTCGCAAATCTCAGCAACGGTAGCTCCGTTGGCGTAGAGGTCAAAGGCTTCTCGAACGATAGCTGCTCCTGCTTCATCTATTACGAGTTTCTTGTTCTCAATCTTATAGCCGAGAGGAATATGACCGCCTATGCTATGACATTTGTTTGCAGATTCAAACATTCCTCTCGTGATTTTCTGAGAAAGCTCTTTGGAGTAAAACTCAGCCATACCTTCGAGGACTGCTTCAAGGATAACCCCTTCCGGGTTGTCAGAGATGTTCTCGGTTGCCGAAATGACACGAACACCATTCTTTTTGAGTCGTGCTTTATAGGTGGCAGAATCATATCTGTTCCGGGCGAAGCGGTCGAGCTTATAGATAACGATACCCTCCCATAGCTGCTTTTCGCTATCTCGTATCATCCTCTGAAACTCTGTGCGCTTGTCCGTGTCCTTAAAAGCCGATGTAGCCCGGTCAATGTACCTGTCTACTATCTCATATCCTTGCTGCTCACAGAACGCCGTACAAACTCGGTTTTGCCCCTCTATGGATTGCTCAGTCTGACGGTCGCTGCTATACCTCATGTAAAGAACTACTCTCATTGCTTACCTTCTTTCAGGCTGAAAGCGTAGTTCAGCAGTTCCATTTGCTTTCTCAGCGGGAAGTTCCGATACAGCTCAATCAATTCAAGCTCCTGAGCCGTAAATCCCTCTGTACCGTTGATGTTGAGGGTTGCGTTCGGGCTTTCGTTGATGGCGTTGAAAAGATGATTGTTGCACCTATCAATGTGAATAGAGGGGAATCTCTTCTGTTCCCACTTCTCCATTGCAAGTTCAAAGCCCTGTTCTGCTACGGCTTTTATTCTCAGACTCTCGGCAGTAAAGTCGGCACTCGACAGGTAGATGTAATGTCCGTCCTTGCCGATGGAATAATCATCACGCTCGTCCTGTTGCACCTCAAAGCCGTTATCTTCAAGCCATTCAAGAACTAAACCTAACGCCTTTCGAGCTAAGTCCTCCTCGGTTTCTTCGCCCAACAGATATTCGATGCTGACATTGAAGTACTTTGCCAACAGGTATAGATTTTTGTCGCTCGGATTTGAGGTTTTTAGGTTACTGCGGAAGTTCTTTCCGACTCCGCTCTGCTCGAAGGCAGTGGTGAGATTGACTCCTTTTTCCTTGCAAAGAGCGGTAATGCGCTCCATCAAGAGTTCCTTGTTCATATCATGCTCCTCCTAAGTAGGGAAAATTATTTTTGAATTTTTCCTAAAACCACTTGACAAGCTCCTAAATGGGGAGTATAATATACTTGTAAACAACAAACGGCAACAAAAAAGACACCCTCGACAAGTTCTTTCTTTGCCGAAGCTCCTCAATGGTATTAGGTATGTGTCAATACTATTATACCATTAGAGACGAGTTTTGTCAACCGTTGTTGTATACAAAGTTTAAGAAAAAGGAGGTTGACCATGTGAGAGAAGAACGAGACAGAATCCGATTGATGCTCTATCGGAACACTCTTACGAACACTTGGCTCGTGAATCGTCTCGAAGAACGAGGTATTATCACCGAGAAAACGGAGATGAGTTCTGTCCTTCGTGGAGTTCGTAAGGGTGCGAAAGCGGAAATCATCATCAAGACTTCCCTCGAAATCCTCGATGACTATGAATCGAAGATGGGAGTTTGTGAGTGAGTACTCCGTTAGAGGAGTCTACGAAAAAGAGAATCGGCAGACTTCTCGCCAAAACAGTTTCCCGGTATTTGAAGGATGAAGAGCATCGCCGGGAGTTTGAAGAATGGTACTTCAAAAAGTACGGTGTGAAGTATCAATGGAGGTTTGGAGGTGTTTCAACATGACAACCGTCCATAAGAAACGGCATGGCGGTATCAGACGATGGCTTGTGAGAAACAGTCTTAGTTTGGCTCTCATAGGAATCATCTTGCTCTCCATGACGGTGGGTGCGATAGGTTGTTTGGCGTTTCTTCCCAAACCGCAGGACACCTCAACACCCAAAACAAAAACCGATGTTTCGACCGCAACCGTAATGCAGCCGGACATCACAAGTCCGAGTCTTGAACCCGTTCCTGAGCCGCAGGTCTTTTACTTCGATATTCCTCTCTCCGAGGAGTTACAAGACTACATTCGAGAGAAGTGTTCGGAGTACGAAGTGCCTATGGAGCTTGTGATTGCTCTGATTGACAAGGAAAGCTCGTTTCGGTCAGATGTCGTAAGTACGACCAACGACTACGGATTTATGCAAATCAATCAGTGTAATCATGAATGGCTGTCCTCAACGCTCGGCGTGAGTAACTTCCTTGACCCGAAGGAAAACATATTGTGTGGTATCTACATTATCTCAGGACACCTCGAAAAGACCGATGGTAATGTCGAACTCGCTCTTATGCGATACAACTGCGGTGCGAGCGGTGCAAGAAAACTGTGGAATCAAGGAATCTACTCAACTAACTACTCCCGCTCTGTAATGACTCTCTACGAGTCTTACAAAGAGAAAGCCGCCAACGGTGCGGTAACACCGTAAGCGGCAAAGGAAATTAACCCGCTATCATTATAGCACAACCTGAAACAAAAATCAAAGGAGATTTTCGTTATGACAAAAACAAACATCAAAATCGCTCCTTCGAGCGTAATCAACTACGGCGGTTTGGATTGCATCGTTCTCGATGTTGAGCAGGACAAGATTCTTGTTCTCGCTAAGGAATCCATCGGCAATATGCCCTTCGATGAGGGCAACAGCAACAACTTTCCGAAGGGTACGCTTTGCAAATATCTCAACGGTGAGTTCATCAAGAAGCTCAAAGCCAATGGTGCAGACACTTCGGCACTTATCCCTACGACTATCGACCTGACTTCTGATGATGGCTTGAAGGACTATGGGGAAACCACTCAGAAGATTTTCCTTCTCACTTGCGATATGTACCGCAAGTACCGTTCTGTAATCCCTAACCTTGATGATTGGTGGTGGCTTGCAACTGCGTATAGCACTGAGTCTAATGGGTACGCCAGCAGCGCTCGGGTTGTCGGCTCGGGTGGTAGTTTGGGCAGCGACTGTGCTTACATTGGTTACTTTGGCGTTCGTCCCGCTTTCTATCTGAAATCTTCCATCTTGGAATCTCTTTCCCCTTCACTCTCCGAGTTCACGACCGAGGAGCTTTTGAAGGAGGTGCTTCGTCGCAATGCCGAGAGTACTGAAACTGAGTGATGACAAGATAGAAACCCTCTTTGATGCAAAAGACTTCGAGTACTTGATTGATAAGTACATGGGCTATGAAGCAGTTCAGTACTTTCGAGAACTGATGAACGAGGTCGAAGAAGAACGGCAAGAGGTCAGGTCTACTCGTTCAGATATTGAATGTCAGACCCTCGACCTCATTTCCCGGATAAAGCTCTTGGATGAAGATGACCGGGAAGAGATTGCCGAGGAGTTCAAGGCTATCATGGAGGATATTTTCGGATTGGAGGAATGAGATGAGCAATCGGAAACTTGGCAACAGTTTTGAGTCCGAGTTGTGCGAAATCCTCTTCAATCACGGGTTTTGGTGTCATAACTTGGCTCAAAATCAAGCGGGGCAACCCGCCGATGTAATCGCTGTGCGAAATAAGGCGGCATACCTCATCGACTGTAAGGTATGCTCCGGGAAAGGATTCCCACTCAGCAGAGTTGAGGAAAATCAGGATTCCTCAATGAGCTTGTGGAAAGATTGTGGAAACGGGGAAGGTTGGTTTGCAATCAAACTCGCTGAGGTGGTCTACATGATTCCTTACTTCACAATCAAAGCGTTCATGAATGAGAAGTCATCCATGACGGCGCAAGACATATTCGAGTACGGGAAGCCCCTCGATAAATGGATTGCAAAATGCAAGTGACTGTCGGCAGTACTATTACAGTCGAGAATCCCTCTCAGGAGTTGATTCAATGGTGCAGCCAAAATCTTAAAATCAGAAACCCCGACTACTCTAAGAAGGTGCGGATGCACTTTTGGGTCGGAAACACCCCGGAAATCCTGTCGCTATATGAGGTACGAGGAAATGCTCTCATTCTTCCCTTTGGTACACTGAGAGCAATCGCCCCGATGCTTCAAGGAGCTGAGACATTTGCAGACTTCTCCGAAGCAACTCCGATAGACTTCAAGTGCCGAGTACCGTTATATAACTATCAGCAAAAAGCGGTCGATGAGGTACTTGCGAAGCACTACGGAATCCTTCAAAGTCCGGCAGGAAGCGGAAAAACGCAGATGGGAATATCCCTCGTGGAACGGCTCGGTCGAAGAACACTATGGTTGACTCACACGAAAGACCTGCTCAACCAAAGTAAAACTCGTGCCGAACAGTACATGAAGGAATCGCTTATCGGGACAATCACCGAAGGTAAGGTGAGTATCGGGAAGGGTATCACATTCGCAACCATACAAACGATGTGTCGCTTAGACCTTGCTCAGTACAAGTACTTATGGGATGTCATCATAGTCGATGAGTGTCACAGATGTTCCGGGACACCTACGGCGATGACTCAATTCTATAAGGTACTGAACAGCTTGTCTGCCCGACATAAGTTCGGGTTGTCGGCTACCGTCCATCGTTCCGATGGGATGATAGCTGCAACCTACGCTCTACTCGGTCAGGTGGTTTACACTGTCCCGGATGAAGCGGTTGGAGACCGTATTATGAAGGTTGGTGTAAAACCTATCTATACCGGGATAAAGCCCGGAAGAGAGTGCATTAACACTGACGGGACTCTCAACTACACGAAGCTCATTACCTATCTGTGCGAAAATGGCGAGCGAAATCATCAAATCAGTTCGTGGATAGTCAGTGAGAGTGAACGCTCCTCCCTCATTCTGTCCGACCGTTTGGAACATCTCGAAACGCTTATGAACACCCTTCCCTCTGATATGCGGAGACAGGCGGTGATGATAAGCGGTAAGATGACAACCAAAAAGGGCAAGGCAGAGCGGGAAAAAGCGATTGAGGATATGCGGACGGGCAACAAGAAATACCTGTTTGCTACTTACTCTCTCGCCAAAGAAGGTCTTGATATTCCTTGCTTGGAGCGACTTTATATGGCAACTCCTCAAAAGGACTACGCCGTAATCACTCAGAGCATCGGGCGTATCGCTCGAACTCACGAAGGTAAACAAGAGCCTGTCTGCTACGACTTTGTTGATGATAGTCAGTACCTTGTCAAGTCGTTCAAACGAAGATGCACCACCTATCGCAAAAACGGATGCTACTTTGTAGAGGAGGACACGGAATGAGTGTTAAGGAGAATCTGAAATATCATACCAACTTTCAAGTCATTGAGAGTAATGTCCCTCCGAAGAACAACCGCAGCGGGTACAAGGGTGTATGGTGGGATGCTCACCGTCAGATGTGGGTAGCGTATATCTCAGTTCACGGCAAGCGGATTCATCTCGGCAGATACCATCGGCTCGAAGATGCTGTGAAAGCTCGGCAGCGTGGCGAGGATGAGTACTTCCTTCCCCTCATCGAGCGAAAAGCGGCTGAGGAGGTGGCAGAGTGATTAAAGTCAATGAACTGTTCGCCGGAATTGGAGCGTTTCGCAAAGCACTTGAAAGGCTGAACATTCCTCACGAGATTGTCGGTATCTCTGAAATCGACAAGTATGCTATCAAGTCCTATGAAGCTATCTATGGTGCAACCCGAAACTACGGAGACATCTCAAAGGTCGCAAAACTCGACTATGCCGATTTATGGACTTACGGCTTTCCGTGTCAGGACATCTCACAAGCAGGTCATCAAGCAGGAATCATTAAGGGCGAGACCCGTAGTGGTCTCCTGTATGAAGTCGAACGGCTTTTGAGTGTTGCCGCCGAACATGAGGAATTACCAAAGTATCTTATCCTCGAAAATGTCAAAAACCTCGTGGGTAAGAAGTTCATCAAGCAATTTGAAGCATGGCTCAGTTGGTTAGATGAACTCGGTTATAACTCCTATTGGCAGGTCATCAATGCAAAAGACTGTGGTATTCCCCAAAATCGAGAGCGAGTGTTTGCGGTCAGTATTCGTAAGGACATTGATAATGGATTCGCTTTTCCTCAACCTCAAACTCTCCAATGCTCTATGGATGATTTTCTTGAAGAAAATGTCGAGGAGAAATACTTTCTACCAGATGCGTTCTTGAAGGATGCCGAAGAGCGGTCAATAAGAATGGCAGCTATCGGCAATGGTTTTAAGTTCGAGCCGAGAGAGAGAGACGGATAATCGCCCATACAATAACCACCAAAGCGGGTCAAAGAATTACCGACAACTTCATCAAAGAGCGATTGTGTTAGGAAGGGTCTTAGGCAAAAGTGGGAAGTACCATCAAAATCAAGAGGTCTATTCTTCAAAAGGTTTGATTGGGACAATTAAGGCTTGCCACTCCAAAGACCCACCAAAGGTAGGTGTATATGAAGTGTAATCAAATAGGTGTCCTCTCAGGCGGTGTGTGGGACAAAATGTACGAGCAATCCCGGAGAGTGTACGCAACTGACGGATTATCTCCTACCCTACACACTTGCGGGGGGGTAATCAGGAAATAAAGGTGGCAGTTATGGAGAACAACGAACAATTCCGCATTCGCAAACTGACACCCCTCGAATGTTGGAGACTGATGGGCTTTGACGATGAGGACTTTCGGAAAGCGGAAGCGGTAAACAGTAATTCGCAACTATACAAACAAGCCGGGAACTCGATTGTCGTGAATGTGCTTGAAGGGATTTTAAGGAATCTACTTCTCTCCGCAGACCCGCACAAGCAGGAAGCACAAAACATCTTGAAATGGCTTGATGAAGTAATGGAGGTGAGAGTTTGACTTTTATATTCGACTGCGAGGTATTCGCTTTTGATTGGCTCTTTGTGTTCAAAGACCTCGACAGCGGCGAATACACAGTCATCCACAACGACAACGAAGCGGTCAAGTCGTTCATGGAAAACGACCCTCTTCTCGCAGGTTTCAACAATAAGCACTACGACCAATTCATTCTGAAAGCGGTGCTTTCGGATGCAACCCCTGAACAAATCAAGGAACTCAACGATTATGTCATCGTTCACGGTGAGGTCGGATGGCAACATCCGCTTGTAAGGGACTGCAAAGTTTATTTCGAGCAGTTCGACCTTTTCGATGACTGTCAGGCAGGACTTTCGCTGAAAGCGATTGAAGCCCATCTCGGAATGGATATTCGAGAGTCTGAGGTTGACTTCAACATCGACCGTCCGCTCACCGAAGAAGAGCTTGAAGAGACTATCTTCTATTGTAAGCACGATGTTGATGCTACCGAAAAGCTCTACCACCTGAGAAAGAGCTACATCGAAAACAAGCTCATGCTTGGAAGAATCAAGGGCATTCCCGATAACCGGGCGTTGTATATGACAAACGCAAAATTGACCGCCGCTTATCTCGATGCCGTTCCGAAGGAGCATGATGACGAGCGGGAGTATGTCTACCCGGACAATTTGCTCCGAGAGTACATTCCCGAAGATGTATTCAGCTTCTTCAACCGTATCTACGACCGCTCTCTTTCCGATGAAGAGGTGTTCAAGAGCAAGCTCAACTTCAAAATCGGAGACTGCGAGGTGACAATCGCCTACGGCGGGATTCACGGTGCTATTCCTTGCTATCGGGAGAAAGCACAAAACGGCAGACATTTGAGAAACCGTGATGTCGGCAGCTATTATCCCCACCTCATGACTTTGGATGGATATTGCAGCCGAAACATTCCTAATCCTCAGAACTATGCCGATATGCTCGAAGCCCGAATGAAAGCGAAAAAGTCCGGGGACAAGGCAACCGCCAACGCATTGAAACTCGTCGCAAACACGACCTACGGTGCAATGCTCTCGAAGTACAACGACCTGTTTGACCCTCTCATGGGTCGCTCAGTGTGCATCACCGGGCAGCTCCGACTCTTGGAACTTGCAATTCATCTCGTGAGAGAATGCCCTTCCCTCAAAATCGTGCAGCTCAACACAGATGGCATTATGGTGAGTCTCAGCGATGATGACCTCGAACGCTACGATGCTATCTGTCAGGAATGGCAGGATAGAACGGGCTTTGAGCTTGAAGAGGACACCATCTCGGAAATCATTCAGAAGGATGTCAACAACTATGTCGAGATTGCCATTGACGGCAGTACGAAAATCAAGGGCGGTCAGTTGGTGCGTGGTATTGCTCCGGCAGGAGCGTTCAATATCAACAACAATGCGACCATTGTTGCCAAAGCAATTCTCGACTACTTTGCAAAAGGTGTCTCGGTCGAAGATACCATCAATAGTTGTAACGACCTTCTTAGCTTTCAGCTTGTAGCAAAAGCATCGGGTCTCTACTCCGAGGTCAATCACATTGTTGACGGTGAAAAAATCCCTGTTCAAAAATGCAACCGGGTTTATGCCGTCAAAGATACCCGATACGGAACACTCGTCAAGACCCATGCCGAAAAAGGTAACGATGCCAAAATCGGCGGTCTCCCTGAGCATTGCATGATTGACAATACCAACGAACTTACCGTTGCGGTACTCGACAGGTCTTGGTACATCAAGCTCGCTCAGAAGTATGTAAACGACTTCCTCGGAATCAAGCCGCCGAAGAAGAACACTCGTAAAATCAACAGCTTGAAAAAACAAATCCTTAAAATATTGGAGGTCTGAAAAATGGCAACAAAGAAAACCGAAGCAACCGTTGATACTGCAGCAATGAATGTGTGGCAGAAGCTCCTTGCGGCAAGGATTGAGTTCCTTCGTAGGGGCGTAACAAAGTCGGGTGTCAACCTTCACGCCGAGTTCAAGTACTTCGAGCTTGAAGATATTGTCCCCGTGGCAACCGAGATTTTCTCGAACTTCAACTGCGTGTTCCTCACGAGCTTCCCCGACGGCAAGGCGGTCGGCAGATTCATCAACCTCGACAATCCCGATGAGCAGGTGGTCGTTGAGTTTACTGCCCGTTCCATCGCAGAGCCGGGCAAGTTCCGTATGAACGAGGTACAGGGTCTCGGTGCGGAAATTACCTATATGCGCCGCTATCTCTACTTCCTCATCCTTGATGTGGTTGAAGCTGATGCGTTCGATGCCGAGTCCGGCAAGGATGCTCCCGCTCCGAAAGCAGAGCCGAAGAAGCCTGTTTCTACTGAGAAGCGTGAGGAAATCAAACAGGGTCTCACCGCCCCGGAAGCCAACGCCGATGAGCTGCAAATCAAAGCTCTGAAAGCCGTCTTGAAAAAGCTGAAAGAAGTCGATTCCACTCAGGAAGAGTTCATTCAGCAGGTGGCAATCAAGACCGAGGGATTTACCAAAATCTCGAAGTCCGCTTGTGAGCAGCTTGTTTTGAAGGTCGGCGAGATGGTCGAAAACTACAACATCGAGGAGGAATAAGTCATGGAATGGTTAGAAGGAAACAAAATCAAGGTCGTACCCCCGAAGAGACCGAAGAAGCTGACGGCAACCCGATTCGCAACCGTTCTCGGTCTGAATCCGTGGTCTACCCCTTTTGAGGTATGGTGCGAAATCACGAGGACTTATCAGAAGCCTTTTGAGGAGACCATTTACACCGCCGCAGGTAAGACTATCGAGCCGAAACAGGCTCAGTTTATGAAGAAGTCCTACTTCATGACGAACATCGTCACCCCGACCGATATTTACGGCGAGAACTACTTCAACCGTACTTACGGAGACTTCTTCAAGGATGAGCCTATCTTCGGCGGTATGTGGGACTACCTGCTCTTCGATGAGAACAAGAAGCCTGTCACCGTCCTTGAAATGAAAACTACCAAACGAGCCGAAGATTGGGCTAAGGACATCCCCGAATACTATGCTCTGCAAGCAGCTTTGTACGCCTACCTCCTCGGTGTGGATGATGTCATCATGGTCGCTTCCTTCCTCTCGGACAAGGACTACAAAGACCCTTCGCAGTTCGTTCCGAGTGCAAAGAACACCATCACCGTTCCCTTCAAGGTGTCCGAGAGATACCCTGAGTTCAAGAAGCTCGTGAAAAAGGCTGAGAAGTGGTGGAAAGACCATGTAGAGACGGGTATCTCCCCGGCGTTCGATGAGAAAGCCGATGCCGAGATTCTGAAAGAACTTCGCACGAACACCCTCAACCCTGAGTCGGATATTGAAGCTCTGCTCCGAGAGGGTGAGGAACTGAAAGCAGAAATCGACCGTCTCTCTGCCCCTATTGAGCCGCTTGAAAAACGCTTGAAGGTCGTTACCGACATCATCAAGCAACACGCTCTTGCTCAGTTCCGGGACGGCGATAAGAAGGTTTCCATCCGTGGAGAAAAGTACGAATGGAATGTTTCTCGCTCCGAAACCTCGGAAATAGACAAGGACGGTCTGAAAGCTGATGGTCTGCTTGCTAAGTACACAAGAGCAAAAGTCAGCTACCGTATCACAACCAAAGCCATTGAGGAGGAAGCATAATGTATATCAATCCGTTCGTTGCAGGTATTCTCGTTACCGTCATGGTCGAGCTTATCATCGTCATTGCGGGTGCGGTTATCGCAGCCGCCAACAAGAAAAGAAAGTGAGGAAAACACAATGAAGTTTACAAAGTTCGTCAAGTCCCTTGCATCCGAGGGCGTTATCTATGAAACCAATCAGATTCTCGAAAAGCGTTGGCTCGCTTCCGTTTCCGTTCTCATGGCTATCCCCGATACCGTGAGAAGCGTAACCGCTTCCGACATCAAGGAAGCCGGAATGATTCCGACAGATGACTACGAGTTGGTCGGTATCATCTTTCCCATCATCGAAGAATAACAAGGAGGATAAAGCAAATGGCTAAAATCGCATTGACTGAGGGTTTTTCCCTCATCCCGGAAGGAACGCATATCTTCAAAATCATCGAGGTCTCCTATAAGGAAGAGTTTGGCAAGTTGGAGGTTAAGATGAAAACCGCAAAGGGTCAGACCCATACCGAACGCTTCAACCTTATGAAGCAGGACGGGTCTATGAACGAAGGTGCGTACAACGCTTTTTCCTTCTTCGCAAAGACCGCTTTGCAGGACTATACGCTCACCGAAATCGACCACAACGACCTTGTGGGGCGTTACATCAAGTGCAGCGTTGAGCATGATGTTCAGCCGTCCAACAAAGACCCGAACAAAACCGTCACCTTCATTCGTCTCGGAGATAAGTCTTTCGCTGACGGTTTCGATGAAGAGGAAGTTCAAACTACCGCTCCGAAGAAAGCTGCTCCTACCGCAAGCAAGGCAGCACCGAAGAAGAGCGGCGGTTTCGACCTCGACTCTCTGTTGGGCTGACAATGGCAGAATCCAAACTGCTGAGGGAATGCACGAAATACCTTAGTTCTGAGGGTATCTACTATACGAGAAGTTCTCCGGGTGTCCTCGCCTGTATCAACGGGCAGTTTGTGATGTTTGAATTTGAGGAAACAACACCACCTCGCAAGCTGACAGCGAGCGGCGGTCTCAGCTACCGCCCTCGCTCCTTGCGGGACTTCATCGGCAAAGTACGAGCAATTCAGAATGATACTTGCGGTAGGGAGTGAGGTATTATGGCATTGAAAATTGGAGGAACAATTCAAATGAGTATAAGTAAAGTCGAGCATCACGCTCGTATCTGTGAGGAAATCAATAAGCTCTACGAGCGTAAAAATCACGACTACGGTGATAGCTTTCATCAAACTTTCGCCGAAGAAGGAATGGCAATGGCTCGTATCCGTTTGGGAGACAAGCTCAGTCGCTTCAAGACCCTCTCCCGTGGCGGTGAGCAGAAAGTCAATGACGAGTCCATCCGGGACACTTTGATTGACCTTGCCAACTATGCAATCATGACCGTATTGGAAATGGAGGTTGCGAACGATGACGGGAAATGAATATCAGAAGGAAGCCCTGAGAACGGCAAGCGGCATGAACTACGAGCATCATGGTATGCTCATCAACGGTGTACTCGGCTTGTGTGGTGAAGCGGGTGAAGTCGCTGACATTGTGAAGAAAGCAACCTTTCAGGGTCATGAACTCGATACAAAGCATATTGCCGAGGAGCTTGGTGACTGTGCTTGGTATTTGGCAATCGCAGCCGCCGCTATCGGCATGGGACTTGACGATGTTTTTGAAATGAACAAGACAAAGCTCCGTGAAAGATACCCGGATGGGTTTTCCTGCGAAAAGAGCATTTATAGAAAGGAGTACGAAGATGGACAAAGCCAACAGAATTGAGATTTTCAAATCTATGATGCTGTGTCTCGATGACCCGGAAATCCCGGAAAAGCTCGAAGAGTGGGGTTTCTTCGATGCACCTGCATCTACGAAATATCATGGCAACTACAAAGGCGGTCTTTTCGACCATTCTTTCGCAGTTACCGAAGCCCTCGTTGACCTTACCGAAAAGAACGGTCTCATTTGGCAGCTCAACCGCTCACCGTGGATTATCGGAATGTTTCACGACCTCTGCAAAATCGACCAATACCGTCATCCTGTCACGGGAAGAATTATTGACGGAGATAAGTATTGCCCCGTCTACGATGAACAGGCATGGGAGTACAATACTGACACTCTTCTCAAAGGTCACGGAGATAAATCGGTCATGTGTTGTGCATCGCTGCTCCAACTGACGGAGGAAAAAGTCATGTGCATCCGCTATCACATGGGAGCGTTCACCGACAAGGAAGAATGGCAGGACTACACGAGAGCGATTCATCGCTATCCGAATGTCCTGTGGACTCATCAAGCCGACATGATTGCGGCTCACATAAAGGGGCTTTGATATGAAAATCATTAAACCGTATCACGAGATTCTTACCTCGATTGACGGGGTACAGATACTCAAACACATTGAAAGCTGTGGTCGTATCTGCTACAAAAGCGAACACAAAATCACCGATGATAGTTACCTCTCGTTCGTGAGGAACATCGTCAAACGGGGACATGAAGCTGTTCTTGAACACTCCTCTCTCTCCGTAAAGTTTGTATGCGACAGGGGCGTTTCACACGAAATTGTCCGTCATCGGCTTGCTTCATACTGTCAGGAATCTACCCGGTATTGCAATTACTCGAAGGACGATTTTCAGAGCGAAATTACCGTCATTGAGCCGTCCTATCTCGACAAGAGCGCAGCGGGCTATCACATTTGGGAACGCTCCTGCAAAAATGCCGAAACCGCCTACTTCGACTTGCTCGACTTCGGTTGCTCTCCGCAGGAAGCAAGAGCCGTTCTACCGAACAGTCTGAAAACCGAAATCGTGATGACCGCCGACCTCAGAGAGTGGAGACATTTTCTGAAACTGAGAACTTCTCAGGCAGCTCATCCGCAGATTCGAGAGGTTGCTATCCCTCTGCTCAACGAACTCAAATCCCTCATCCCCGTCATCTTCGATGACATCGAGGTTTGAGATGGGCTACCGAAGGGTCGGCTATCTCGAACAATGTTGGTACATCATCCGCTACTTCGTCCGTAACCTGTTCAGGAGGAAGCAGAAATGAGAGTTAAACAGTATAAGGGTAAGGTTTTCGGCGCAGACCTTACCGCCAAAGAGCGACTTGCTATGAACATCGAAATCAACCGTCAAATCGTTGAAGCCGACCGAAAGTACACAAACGATATTGATGCGATGGTCTTGTATACCCTTCATGTTCATCTTGGTTTCGGTAAGAAGCGGCTCAGGCGGTTTTGGGAAGCGTTTCAGCAAGAGCATAAAGCCCTCGTTGAGTATTATCAAATGCCAGATGATGGCGCATGGCTCTGTCAGAGAAAATTGAAAGACATCGGCGTGGATGTCGAAGAATGGAACAAGGAGGTCAACGATGAGACTGAAAAACAACAAAGGTAAAGTCCATTTCATCATGGTTGCGGGGAAAGACTTCGTGCAGAACGAAATGGGCATCAACGCCGTCAACGCTCTTATCGAAAAGGGCGAAGTAACCGAGAGCAAACAGTTTGAGGGTTATCCCATTTGCGTTGACGGCAAGTATTTCTTCGAGGGTACATACTCAAAGAAGAAAAAGAAAGCTGTTGCATCCCCGGAGGTTGAGCCGGAAGATGCGCCCGAACAGGGATAACGCTCTGTGAGATACGCTAATCTCCCACCCGACATTACCGCCCTCCCTCAATGGGTCTGTGTGTGGAATGGCTCGAAGATACCGATGAAAGCCAATGAACGCAAAGGTGCATCGTCCGTCAACCCGGAAACTTGGTGCGATTTTGAGACGGCGCAGAAAGCCGTCAGCGATGGTATCTACGACCATATCGGGTTTGTGTTCAACAACAATGGGATTGTAGGTATTGACATCGACTGCGGTTTCGATGAGGACGGCTTTTTGTCTGAAACGAGCATAGACATCATGCGAGCTTGTCGGTCATACACCGAAAAGTCGAGAAGCGGCAGAGGTGTTCACATTCTGCTCAAAGGCGATTTGCCCTTTAAGGGCAAGAATAACGGTAACGGGGTGGAGATTTATAAGAGCAGCCGATACTTCATCGTTACGGGCGAAAAGCTCATCTATGAAACGATGATAGAAAATCAGGAAGCGATTGATTATGTTGTCGGCAAGTACTTCCCGGAAACCGTGAAGGAAAACGACAGCTCCGGCAGCTCTCAGCGTATCTATTCCCCATTATACGAGAAGCCGGAGAACGGGAAAATCTCGCTCAGACCGAAGTACCCACCCATACCGAGAGGAATGAGAAACCTATCCCTCACCTCTCTTGCCGGACAGCTTCACAATCAGGGCTACTCGAAAAAAGAAATCTATCAGGAGCTTCTACACGCAAATCAGGTCGCTTGTTCTCCTCCACTTCCTACGAGTGAGATTCAGACCATCACAAACAGCGTTACGAAGTACAGGAGGTAAGAATGAACGAGGAGTTTATAGCAAAACTACTCGCAGAACTCTTCGGCTTTCCGTGTAACTTCTCCCCATGTGAGGAGGAGTTACACAACTCCGAAGAAAACTGTGTTTGGTGCGAGGAGCATTGCAACAAGTGTGATGAAGCCGATTGTTGGATGCACTATTTTGAAATCAAGTATAAGGAGGTGAATGAAAATGAGCGAAGAAATGATAACTGAGGTAACTCCCGAACTGTTCCAACTGAAAAGCGGTCAGCTTATCCTATCCGAAGAGCTTTCGAGAAAGATGTTCTATATTATGAACGCTCACCCGGAATCCCGACAGCTCGACAACAGCGGGTATTCATGGGATGAAAGCGGCATGGCGGAACTCTTCTCCGAGTGTTACAAGAACGATACTCGGTACTGCCCGGAAGCAAAGTCGTGGTACACCTACGACAACGGGGCATGGCGCAAGGATGTCGGCTCGTTGCTTGTGGCTGAGAAAATCAAAGAGTTCACTCGTTTGATGGTCTTATACTGCGGAGAAATTACCGATGAGGAAAAGCGCAAGAGCTATTTTGCGTTTGTAAACAAGATGGGGGATAGGCGTTTCCGTGACAGGTTGATGAAAGATGCCGCTTCCGTCTACCCCATTTCAGCATCTCAGTTCGATGCAAACCCTAACCTCATCAACTGTCTCAATGGTACATACGACTTGGAGACCATGAGCTTTCGGGAACATGATTGGCGTGACTACCTCACGATGCAGACCAATTTTGAGTATACCATGCAAGATGACATTCGCTGTGAGCGTTGGGAAGAGTTTATCCGTGAGGTTACGAGCAACGACAAAGAGAAAGCCGACTACCTGCAACGGGCGTTAGGCTACTCCATGCTCGGTACTTCCAAAGAAGAGTGTATGTTCATCCTTCACGGTAAGACAACTCGTAACGGTAAATCAACGCTACTCGGAACGATTCATCACCTGCTCGGCGATTATGCTTCTGTCTCCCCCGTGTCGATTATCTGCAAGACCGACAGGGCAAAGAACGCAGAAGCAGCTTCCCCTACAATCGCCGCCCTAAAAGGAAAGCGGTTTGTGACAATGGCAGAAAGCAATCAGTACGGCAAACTCGATGAGGAGGTTATCAAGCAGCTCACGGGCGGCGAGGAAATAACTGCCCGAAATCTGTACGAGAGCATGATGACCTTCCTTCCGCAGTTTACAATGTGGTTGTCCTGTAACGACCTTCCGAGTGTGCAGGATAAATCCCTGTTCGCTTCCGACCGTGTAAGGGTCATTGAGTTCAACAGGCACTTCACTGAGGAAGAACGGGATGAGAGTTTGAAGGATGCTTTCAGAACACCCGATGCAATGAAGGGTATCTTCACTTGGCTCGTGATTGGTTACTTCCGTTATAAGCGTTTCGGGCTGAAAATGTCCGAGAAGATGAAGGAAGTCATCAAGCAGTATGAGCGTGACAATGACCTTGTATTGCAGTTCCTTGAAGAGCGTTGCGAGAGAAATGAGAATGCAAGCACGAGAGCAAAGAGCCTGTTCGATGCCTATAAGATTTGGTGTAAAAGCAATGGGTATTATGTCTGCACATCGAAAAAGTTCAATGCCGGACTCGAACAACACCCAGAATGGCACAACGGTAAGAAGGTATCACATGGGTACACTGTTTTTGACGGTGTTTTCCTGAAAACTTGTTCATAAATTATTCGCAAAGCCTGTTTAGCGAGCGTTTTGGGTAGAGCGGGTAGAGTAAATTAGCTTTTTTCTATAAAGTGTCTTATAGAGAGTACTATATAGAGGACTTTACTGAAAAAGCCGATTTTCCTCTACCCACTCTACCCGACAGGCAGAAAGGAGCATACGAGATGAAAGACAAAGAATTGACTGACATCGGTCAGCAGGTAGCAAAAAGAGGGAGACCGAAAGGCTCAGGCGGCAACGAAAGGAAAGACCTTTCTTGGAACGGAAATGAAAATCTTTTACCGGGGGATAGGGGTCGCTATTTGCGACACGCTCTTGCGAGTTGGGACTTGCCTGTGATTGATATATCCGATGAGAAACAGGTCGAAGAGCGTATCATTTGGTACTTCAATCATTGCGTGGAAGATGACATCAAGCCGACTGTTTCCGGGATGTGTAATGCACTTGGTATTGAGAGAAAGACATTTTATCAATGGCAGGTTGGCGAATGCAGAGAACGCAGCCACACCCCCATTATAAAAAAAGCGAGGGCAATTCTCGAAGAAATGTGGGAAGATTGGATGGTCGATGGAAAGATTAACCCGGTCGTTGGAATCTTTCTCGGAAAGAATCACTTCGGTTATGCCGACAAGCAGGACATCATTGTTACGCCGAACAACCCTCTCGGTGAAGCAAGAGACCCGGAAGAGGTGCGGCAGCGTTATCTTGATTCTGTGGTGGTTGATGAACTTCCACCTGATGACGGTGAGGAAAACGACTGAGAAAATAAACTTTTTCATTTTCCGAAAAGCCGCAGAAAGGACTTTTCAGAAGGTCAAAAATCAGCTCGGCGAAGTTCGCCCCGGCTAACTCTCACCGAAACAAAACGAAAAGTGAACGAAAAGAGACCCATTCGGGCGGCGGTGCTGCTCCGGGTGGGTCTCTCGGTCGTTTTTCGGGCGTGGCTCTGTGCGCCCTCTGTGGCTCTCTGTGCGGCGTTTGCGTGTCGGGTAGTATCTCTATACCCCTGCCGCCTTGCGTGGCTCTGCGGGCGTTTCTGCGGGCTTCCGTGAGGGCATAAGGAAAGCCGCCCGGCATCATCTCCGGGCGGCTATGCGGTCAAATATGGATTTATGCGGCTTCTGAGCTTCCCACCATTGCACCCGCTCGGCTATGGCTTCGGGCGGTGTCATGGGTATTTTGATAAGCTCGCAGCCCTTCGGCGTGAGGTAGTACCCGAAACCGTAGCGGGGCAGCGTTTCCGCCCCTTTGGTGTTGATGATGTTTCGGGAGTCCTGAGCGGTCGGACACCGTAACGCAACCCGTGAATCAAGATTGACTTTGATTTGACCGTTGATAATGTCCTGTGTCGGTCGTTGGGTGGCAATAATCAAATGCAGGTTTGCGGCTCTTCCGAGTTGTGCAAGGCGTATTATTTGCGGCATGGTTTCCCGCTTCTGTGTTGTCATGAGGTCGGCGAACTCGTCCACAATAACAAATATGTCCGGCTCGGTGCTTTTCTTCTGCCGGGCGGCTTGCATTCGTTTGTATCGCTCTTCCATGACCTCGACAGCGTACACCAAAGCGGCGGCAATGTCGGGCGGCTCGCTCGCATATATGAGCGTGTGCGGTAGTTCCTTATAGTCGATAAGTTCAACCCGTTTCGGGTCTATCAGGATGAAGCGGCAGCGGTGCGGGCCTTTGTAAAGTGCGGTGTAAATGAACGTGTTCAAAAGTACGCTTTTACCGCTTCCCGTACTTCCTGCAATGAGCAAATGCGGTTGTTCGAGCATATCGAGACAGACCGCCGCCGCCGTTCCTCCGGGCGTTTTCCATTCTTTCGGCATGGTTTCACCTCCTACGAAATGAGCCGGGACGAACTGCCCCGGCTCGGTGTCTCTCGTTGTTATTTGCGGGTGATTGCGTAGGCGTTGAAGGTCTTACCGTTGCCGACCTGCCGCCACTCATAGCCGCAAGCCTCGAACACAGAGCGGAAACAGGAGACCCCACAACCACCATCGAAGGACGGCAGCCCGGCGAAAGTATGGACGGAATACGGGAAACCCTCGCCGCTCTCGGCGTGGTCGTACAGAATCCGCATAACTTCGGGGTTTTGATTCATAGCGGAAGCAATTGCCGCCGATTCCTTATCATAGCCGCAGCCGCTCGCCGTTCCGAAGGTGCGCCGCTGTTCTGCCGTAATGGTGGCGTGTGGTATGCTTCCCCATGTGCGGGAGCGGGTGAACTCAACCGAAATATTGACCGATTCGGGCAGCTTGCAGGACTCAGCAAGGGCGAGAGCTTCAAGGCGTTTCGCCGTGTTCTTGGCTTCCTCTCTTGCCTTCTTCGCCTTCATCTTGGCGAGGATGTCGGCGGCGGGTTTCTCTTCGGGTGCGGTGTTCTTGATGGCTTCAAGGGTTTTCGGGGTGGTGTACTGCTTCAAATACCAACTTGCGAGGATGTCGGCGGCGGTCTTGGTTTCAATCTCTTGGTTGAACTTGCCGAGGGTTTCGGCTTCGTGGTCTGCTATTGCCTTTCTGATGTTCGGGTGTCTCTCGGTGTCGATGATGTCGAGGTTTAAGAAGTGCTTGACAAGCTCACAAAAGCGAGCCCATGCGCTTTCCTTGCTCTCTGCGCCCATGTTGGCGCAATATGCGAGGTGTTCGACCTCCTGCACCTGTTCGGCGGTCAGTGTTTCGGGGTTGATGAACTTCTCGAAGCGGTCGAGGGTGTCGCAAGTCAACATTGTTTTTTTCATGGTGTTTCCTCCTTGTAATTGTGCCGGGTTTGTGCTATAATGGAGGAGCAGCCGCCCGGCGTGGGTTGGTTTGTGTGAGCGTTCCCGGTCTTGCTTTCTCAGGGCTTCCGGGTGCGCTCTCTTTTGTTTCCGGTATCATTATAGCACATTCGCATTTACTTGTCAAGAGTTTCTGCGAAAGTTTTTCAAGATTTTCTGCGATTGTCAGCCGTTCGGCGTTTCAAGTTGCATTTTGTCCGGCTTTCGGCTCGGCGTTGCTCGCTGCTCAGGCGTTCCGGGGCAGCATACCCCCGGAGGGGGAAACCGGGCGAGGGTTTCGGGGCGGGTGAGGGTCGTAACCACTCGCAAAAAATAAAAAGACAATTCGCAAAAACCTATTGACATTCGCATAAACTTGTGATATAATAAATGCGAACAGGAGGAAGATACCATGAACTTCAAAAACGCAGTTGGATATATTCGAGTCAGCACCGAAGGACAGGTCGGAGACGATAAGTTCGGCATTGACTCTCAAAAACAATCCATTCTCCTCTACGCCAACGAGAATGGCTACAATATCGTGGAATGGTTTATTGACAAGGCTGTGAGCGGTGTCAAAGACAATCGCCCTGAGCTTGACAAGATTCTCTATGGAACTGATGTAACTAATCCTCCCTATGAAGCGGTCATCGTTGCAAAGTCCGACCGTATGGCGAGAGACATTAAGCTCTACTTCTACTACCTCTACACTCTCGAAAAGAAGAACATCAAGCTCCTGAGTGTCTGCGAACAGTTTGATGATGACAACGGTCTAAGCGGTATCTATCGCTCTATCATGCTTTTCGTGGCTGAGCAGGAACGGCGTAACATTGCGATGAGAACAAGCAGCGGTCGTAGAATCAAGGCGAAAGCCGGAGGTTATAGCGGCGGTCGTAGTCCTTATGGGTATAAGGTGGAAAACAGTCAGCTTGTCATCAATGAGGACGAAGTGCCTATCGTTAAAGCAGTCTTTGAGGGATTGGATGCAGGTCGTACCCTTTGGGACATCGCTGATGGTTTAACTGCCGCAGGTTATACCACCCGCAAAGGTACACCCTTCCGTGAGTCCAATGTAAGAAGCATCCGGGATAACCGCCCCTTCTACGAGGGGATGTATAAGTACGGCAAGGATATGAATTGGGTCAAGGGCGTTCACGAGCCGATTCTCAAAAAGGAGGGCTAAACGATGATATGGGCGTTTAAGATGTTTTTCAAGATAATCGGGTATGTATTTATCTATACCTTTGCGTTCGTCATTACTCTTATCCTCTTGCCGTTCTACGGTATATACGCTTTATGTGGAGGAAAACTCCCTAAGCCAAAGAAAGAGAAAAAAGAAAATGATTCATGGCGCAGCCGTTTTGAGTGGGTTGCAGGTTATTTATGGGATTAAGGCTCTCGCAACAGGGCGATGAGTAACAGTCAACAGGGACTACCTTCGGGTAGTCCTTTTCTTTTGGGAGGTAATGAAAGTGGATAACGAAAAACTCATATCCAAAATATTTTTTGAAATACAAAAAGACCCCTCTGACTATCGGGCATACGAGGATGTGTTCTCGCTTTGCCGTAGTATCGAGGAGTCCGACTTCAAGTTGGCGCACGACACCAACACTGAGTTGCGGTCGTATATCAGCCGTGGAATGAAAACCTCGGCGTATGCAAAACTGTTTGACCTGTATCGGCGCAGTTTGCTATTCGATGCACCGTACAAGTTCGACAGCTATCTTCTCTACATCGAAATTAACCGAAAGCCGGAGGAGCGTTTCTATCAGCCCCGCCGCCGTATTCTGAAACAGGTTGTGGATAATCTGCAAAAGCTCGTAGATGATGAACTTGATGAACTGTTCATCTCCATGCCGCCTCGTGTCGGTAAGACCACCATTCTGATGTTCTTTGTCACTTGGCTCATCGGGCGCAACAGCGAGTCATCCAACCTGTATTCTGCATACTCCGATACCATCACCAAAGCGTTCTACAACGGCGTGTTGGAGACAATTCAAGACCCTGTAACCTATCTGTGGAAGGATGTATTTCCTTCTGCGAAGGTGGTACAGACCAACTCTGCCGATGAGACCCTGAACATCGACCGCAAAAAGCGTTATCCCTCACTGACCTGTCGTTCCCTCTACGGTACTCTGAACGGTGCGTGTGACTGTAACGGTGTCGAAATCTCCGATGACCTTATCGGCGGCATTGAGGAAGCAATGAATAAAGACCGTTTGATGTCTGCGTGGAGCAAAGTCGATAACAACTTGCTTCCTCGTGCGAAGGAAAAGGCAAAAATCCTTTGGTGTGGTACTCGATGGTCTATGATAGACCCAGCAGGACTTCGTATGGAGCTTCTGCAAAATGATGAGCGATTCAAGACCCGCCGTTTTGCGGTCATCAACCTGTCGGCACTTGATGAAAACGATGAGAGCCAATTCAATTACGACTACGGTGTGGGTTTCAGTACAGAGTACTATCAACAGCGGCGAGCTTCCTTCGAGCGCAACAATGATATGGCTTCTTGGGCAGCTCAGTATATGGGTGAGCCGATTGAAAGAGACGGTGCTTTGTTCACCCCGGATGACTTCCGCTATTACAATGGCGAACTCCCGACCGATGTTGAGCCTGACCGTATCTTTATGGCGGTAGACCCGGCGTTCGGCGGCGGTGACTTTGTTGCATCCCCGGTCTGTTATCAGTATGGCGAGGACATCTATGTTCATGATGTGGTGTACGACAACCGGGACAAGAAGGTTACTCAACCGCTGCTCGTTAAGGCGGTCATGGAACACAATGTTCAAGCGATGCAGGTTGAAGCAAATAAGTCCACCGAGTCGTACAAGGAGGGCATTGAGGAAGAGTTGAAGAAACAGGGCTACCGTCTGAACATCACAACGAAAGCCGCTCCCACCGACAAGGCAAAATATCAACGCATTTTCGATAAAGCCCCAGACATTCGAGAGATGATGATTTTTCGAGAGCCGGGAAAACGGGATAAAGCCTACTCCCTCTTCATGCAGAATGTGTTTTCCTACAAAATGCTTGGCAAGAACAAAAACGACGATGCCCCCGATAGTCTTACAATGGCTGTGAGCATGGTGCGAAATCCGATGGGGCGTTGTGAGGTTTTCCGAAGGACTTTTTGATTTTCTTGCTCTCCAATGGTTTATTTACACAAAACCACTTGACAAAGCATTGAAGATATGCTATAATGGTATGTGTATAAGAATAGGTACTTGAAGGAGGTGGGCTGAGTGGCTATGACTCGTACATTGACAGGCAGGACTGTCATCTATACCGATGTGGATGTCATCGACAGGAACAATGTCGTGGAAGTTCTGAATAAGGCTCTCGAAACTCACGATGTCAACAAGAATGACATTCAGTACCTTTACGACTATTACAAGGGCAAACAGCCCATTCTCGAAAGAGTAAAAGATATTCGCCCGGAAATCAACAATAAGTTGGTCGAAAACCGGGCAAACGAGATTGTGTCTTTCAAGGTCGGCTATCTCATGGGTGAGCCGATTCAGTATGTTTGTCGTGGTGGAAGTGATAAACATTCCGAAGCTATCAATCAGCTCAACGAGTTTGTGTTTGCTGAGGACAAGGCGGCGAAGGATAAAGAGCTTGCCGATTGGTTTACTATCTGCGGTACTTCTTTCCGCATGGTACTCCCGGATGCCGTTGACGATGATGTTGACGAAGCTCCTTTTGAGATTTATACCCTCGACCCTCGATACTCCTTTGTGGTCTATCATAATGGTCTCGGCAACAAACGCAAGATGGGTGTAAAGTACATTATCAAACAAGATAACAGCCTTGTGTATAGCGTATACACCGATGCAATGTACTTTGAAATTAAAGACGGTAAAGTTCTCAAAGCAGAGCCGCATTCTCTCGGATGTGTTCCAATCATCGAGTATCCGGCGAATACCGCTCGGCTCGGTGCGTTTGAGATTGTCCTCCCTCTCCTCGATGCAATCAACGAGGTTGGAAGTAACCGTCTTGACGGCATTGAGCAGTTTGTTCAGTCTATTCTTCTTCTCAAAGGCGTTGACATCGACTCCGATGACTTCAAGGCTTTGAAGGAAAACGGCGGTCTGAAAGTTCCGCTTGAAGGGGATGCTAAGTATCTCGTTCAGGAACTCAATCAGACTCAGACTCAGACTCTTGTCGATTATATGTATCAGACGGTGCTTACCATTTGCGGTATGCCTAACCGAAACGGCGGCAGCTCTACGAGCGATACCGGGTCGGCGGTCATTATGCGTGATGGTTGGTCTGCCGCCGAAGCGAGAGCGAAAGATACTGAGCTGATGTTCAAGATGTCCGAAAAGGAGTTTTTGCGGTTGGTTATCTCCATTGCAAACACTCTTCGAGATATGGACTTAAAGCTCTCTGCAATCGAAATACGCTTCACTCGCCGTAACTACGAGAACATTCAGGAAAAAGCGCAAGTGCTTACTACGATGCTCTCGAATAATAAAATCCATCCTCGACTCGCTTTTGAACACTGTGGTCTCTTCGTAGACCCGGAACTCGCTTATACCGAAAGCAAGGAATACGCCGAAGAGCGTGAAGCCGAACTTCTGAAAGAGTTGGAAACTGATTCTGCTCACAAAGATGACGGCAGTGAGGATGAGTCGGATGAAAGCGAGGACAATGATGACAACGCTAAAAGCGATTGACGGCTCTTGCGATAAGAACGGAGAGATTGTTCTTCACCTGTTTTTGTCAGACGGAAGTCAGGAAACTTTCAGGTTGTCTCGTTCTGATGTGGTCGCTTTACTCGACAAGGAGGTGTGAACGATGTACGAATATACCGATAAGGTCATCCGTTATATGCGGAAGAAGTTCATTCGGTTATTCAATCAGTTCAACGGTCTTACCTCCTTTGACGAATTGAATGTTATTCAGTCCTCCAAATCTCTTTACGAGGAGTTGGAGAAGATAACAGAAGAAGGTCTCCTTTTAATAGCCAAACGAGCTTACAAAGACCAAAGCGGCAAGTTTGCAAATGCAATCTCTGTCGCTTGGTTGCTCGGATGGCTAAACGACTATAACCCTGTAACGAAATATGTGTATATGCACGAAATCGAACGAAAGTGCGCTCGGTTTGCCGAGAGTATTCTTGCAAGCGACAATCGTGCAAAAGAAATTGAAACCGCTCTTCGCTATTGGTCTAACATGGTTACACAGTATGCTATCGACATCACCGATAAGGCAGTTGAACAAGCCTATCTCGATAACGATGTCGAAAAGGTAATATGGGTAACAATGAAGGACGAACGGCGTTGTGTTGAGTGTCGAAAGCGAGACGGGAAAATCTACGACATTGCAAAAGTACCGCCGAAACCTCACTTGGGGTGCAGGTGTTATCTTCTGCCATATTGGGGAGGTACAGACTGATGGCAACAGCAGTAATTGACTCGAAGCTGTTTACGGCTGAGGTCATTGAGGAGATTCAAAGAATCCTCAAACATGGCAACTCGGTTGAATTGAAGCGAGAAAACAATCGACTCGTGGTAGTCGAGATTCAACGAAAAGTGAAAATTAAGACCTCTGCAAATGGGTAGAGGGAAACAGCCAACAGGGGCTATGAGCGAAATGCTTGTAGCCCCTGTTCTTTTTGATATAGCAGCCGAAAGGCTTGATATATGAGAGTGAACTCTAAACGCAAGGGTCAGACAAGACCGTAAAACAGACAATAGTGCTGAGTGAACAGCCTTATTAAACGCAGGAGGTAATTGATATGGCAAAAATCGACATCACCAAAATCGAAGGGTATGACAAGATGACCCCGGAAGAAAAACTCGCAGCTCTTGAAGCGTTCGAGTATGAGGACAACTTCTCTGAGTTGGAAAAGTACAAGAATGCCGCTTCTAAGGCGAACTCCGAAGCTGCTGAGTGGCGCAAAAAGCACAATGCTCTTCTGTCCGAGGAGGAACAGAAGAAACAGGCAAACGAGGAAGAGCTTACTACTCTTCATGCAAAAGTCGAAGCAATGGAAAAGGAAAAGCTCATTGCCGGACACAAGGCTCAATTCCTTGCTATCGGTTATGATGAAGCTCTTGCCGATGCTACTGCTAAGGCTTTGGCTGATGGAGATACCGCTAAGGTGTTTGCCAATCAGAAAAAGTTCCTCGAAACGCACGACAAAACTCTGAAAGCGGACTTGCTCAAAAAGACACCTGCTCCCCCTGCCGGAGACGGTGAGGACACGATGACTCTCGATAAACTGAGAAAAATGTCTCCACAGGAGCGGTTTGAGTATTCCGAAAAGAATCCCGAAGAATACAAAAAACTTTATGGAGGTAATGAATAATGGCTAATACCGTATATCCGAACTTTTACCTGTCTAACGAGGTAGAAGACCAGTACAAGTCTCATCTCGACTTGCAGCAGTTCTGCACCGTTGACAACAACCTTGTCGGTACTCCCGGCATGATTCGCAAAATCAATGTCTATAAGGCTACCGATGGTACCGAGAAGCTGACTATGGGCAACGGCAACACAAAGTCCATCGAGGTTGGTTACACTCAGAAGCAGTATGAGATTCTGCTCGCTCAGAATAGATTCAAGTACTACGATGAACAGGCTATGACCGACCCGCAGCTCGTCCCTGTCGGTACTCGTCACATGGGTACTGATATGTTCAACACTGTCAACAAGGACATTTATGCTGAGTTCGCAAAGGCTACTCAGGTAGTCGTTGGCACGAAGTTTAACTTCGATATGTTTGCTGATGCTCAGTCCGTTCTTGCCCTTGAAAACCTCGAAGATGTTACCATCTTTGCTTTTGTGTCTCCTGCCGATGTCGCTGACATCCGTAAGGAACTGAAAGACACCTTGCAGTATGTCGAAGCGTTCGCTAAGAATGGCTATGTCGGCACTGTGGCGGGTGTGAACATCTATACGAAGAAGGATGCAACTTCCGGCTCTATTTACATGGGTACGAAGGAAGCCGTCACCCTCTTCAATAAGAAGGGCGTTGAAATCGAGCAGGAGCGTGATGCTAACACCCGTGAGAACTCTATCTTCTCTCGCAAGTATTATCTTGCGGCTCTTACCAATGAGACGAAGGTCGTGAAGATTTTCAAGGGTACTGCGACCGCAGCTACCGCTACTACTGCCGCAGCAGGTACGACCTATTATGCAAAGGTCGGCAACGGTTATGTTGCTGTCACTCCCGCAACGGGCGATAGTCCGAAGGATAAGGGTTGGTTTACCATTGCATAAAAAATGAAAGGAGGCAAGCAACATGGTATGGACTGATGAGGAAAAACTCACGATGCTCAAATCTCTCTTGAATGAGGAAAAGGGCGAAGAGACCGCAGACAGCGTGTTGCTTGCCTATCTTTCTTTGGCAGGTCGGAAGGTTATTCAAAGAGCCTATCCCTACCGAGATGATGTTGAGATAGTGCCGGACAAGTACGCAACCAATCAGGTTGAAATTGCTTGCTATCTTCTCAACAAGCGTGGTGCGGAGGGAGAGACCTACCATAGCGAAAATGGAATCAACCGCTCCTACGAAAACGCCGATGTGCCTGAGTCGATGCTATCGAGAGTGCTTCCTTTTGCGGGGGTGCTGAAATGAGATGTTTACACCGAAACAAGCGAAAGTTTTACTACGCACTCTTCAAGGAAAAAGTCGCTATCAAAGATGAGTACGGCAACGACAGCGGCGAATACAAGGTGGTCTATGAATCTCCCGTTGAGATGAAAGCCAATGTATCAGCCGCTACGGGCGAGGCTCAGGTTGAGCAATTTGGTAACTCTCTTCTGTACGATAAGGTCATTATCACGGATGATGTTACCTGCCCGGTCGATGAACACTCTGTCCTTTGTATCGACTCTCCTCCCGCCTACGATAAGGACGGAAACCTGATTTACGACTACATCGTGAAGAAGGTCGCTCGGTCTCTCAACACGGTCTCATTTGCGGTAAGCAAGGTGGAAGTATCGTGAAGAAAATCAAGTGTACTCTCGGAACGCTGCACAAGGCGATTGCCGAAATCGAAAGCTACCAAAAGGAGTTGGATGAAAAAATCCATACACTTATGGAGCGGCTTGCCGAAATCGGAATCGAAGAAGCAACTGTGCGGTTTACAAATGCAATCTATGACGGTACAAACGATGTGCGAGTGAACAATACTCCTGTTTGGATAGACAAAAACAAGTTGGCTATCTCCGCAACGGGTAAGTCCATCACTTTCATTGAGTTTGGCGCAGGTGTGCATTATGCAGCCGAGGGTCATCCGAAAGCGGGAGACTTCGGTTTTACTCGTGGCGGGTATGGCTATCACTTAGGTAAGCTCGACTCGTGGCGATACTCAGGCAATCCCGGAACAAACGGTGAAGTCATCACCGATGGCAAGCATCAAGGCGAAGTCAAAACATACGGTAATCCGGCAAACCGGGCGTTATATGATTCCGCTAAGGAAATGCGAGAGCAAATAACAAAAATCGCTGAGGAGGTGTTCGGTAAATGATTGATGTGGAAAACGAGATTTTTACGAAGGTCGCTACCGAACTTCGTACTCAGTTCCCGAAGGTCAATGTCTATGGTGAGGATGTGCGTAGTCCTTCATCATTCCCGTGTGTCAGCATCGTGGAAGCCGATAATTATACGGTCAAGCGAACACAGGACTCCGGGAGTAATGAAAATCACGCTAATCTGATGTACGAGGTCAATGTCTACTCGAATAAAACGAGTGGAAAAAAGACCGAGTGCAAAGAAATCATTGCCGTCATTGACGATATTCTCTTGGGTCTTGGGTTTACCCGCACAATGAAAAACCCTGTTTCGATGGACGATGCCACTATTTATCGAATGGTTACTCGATATACGGCTATCGTCTCCACCAATCAAACAATTTACAGGAGGTAATAAGTAATGGCTATTTCCACTTACAAGGTCTTTCTGATGAAGAAAGCCGCAAGCGGCGGCACTTATAGCAAGGTCGTTGACATCAAAGACTTCCCCGACCTCGGCGGTGCGCCCGAAATGCTTGAAACCACCACCCTTTCGGATGGTATGCAGACCTACATCCCCGGCATTCAGTCTCTTGAAGCGTTGGAGTTTACCGCCAACTATGACAAGGATGACTATGCTACTCTTTCCGCTATGAAGGACACCGAAACGGAGTTCGCCGTTTGGTTTGGCGGTACTGAGTCGAACGGTGTTGTCACGCCTACCGGGTCTGAGGGCAAGTTCGAGTTCAAGGGTAAGCTCAATGTGTTCGTTGTGGGCGGCGGCGTGAACGAGGTGGTCGATATGACTATCACCATCGCTCCTTCCACTCCCATCACCGTAGCTTCTGCCTAAGACCGTGAAACAAGGAGGAATGTATCATGGCTAAGACTATCAACTTTACCTTCGAGGGTACGGATTATACCCTCGAATACACGAGAGCTTCTGTGGCAGCTCTTGAAAAACAGGGGTTTAACATCGGGGATATTTCCGACAAACCTCTTACTACTCTTCCCGCCCTCTTTGCAGGAGCGTTTCTCGCTCACCATCGTTTCGTGAAGCGTGAAGTCATCGACCGTATTTTCGAGAAGATGACAAACAAGATGGACTTGGTAATGCGACTCGCTGAGATGTATAACGAGCCTATCGAAGCACTTGTCGATGAGCCGGAGGAGTCCGAGGGAAACTTGACTTGGGGAACGAGTTGGTAAGTGACTCGCAACCCCACCGGGGCGGCGAATCGAAAGGGTTTGCCGCCCTTTCTTATACTGAGGTGTTCTACAATCACTTACCATATTACTTGGCTATCGGCATGACCCCTGAACAGTTTTGGGACGGAGATTGCCGATTGACGGAGAGTTATCGAAGGGCTGACGAGTTGAAGCAACGGCGAAGGAATCAAGACCTTTGGTTACAGGGAATGTATTTTTACGAAGCTCTGTGTGATGTGTCTCCTATCCTTCAAGCCTTTGCAAAGAAAGGCACGAAGCCTACTCCGTACTCTCCTGAGCCGTATGCCGTTACCGAAAAACAGGTCAAAGAAAAGAAGGAACGGCAAGAACGCCTTCGATACGAAAAAACAAAGGCAAAAATGACAGCGTGGGCGGCAAAGACCAATACACAGCTTGCCATTCGAGCCGGGAAGGAGGTAGACGGTGGATAACACGATTGACACCTTACAAATCGAAATTGAATCTTCGACTACCGATGCACAGCGTGGGTTGACGAAGTTGAAGAACTCCCTCCAAAAGCTGACTGAGATGAGTAACGCTGTTGCCAATATGAACAGCGATGGTATCTCTAAGTTAAAGGAAATGGCGCAGGGTGTTGAGTCCCTTGCAAATGCCGGGAGCAATCCCGGTCTGAGTGCCGCCGTTTCCGAACTGAGAAAGCTCTCGAAGATTGACTTCTCTAACCTCGGTGCGGGGTCTGAGAAAATCTCTGAAATTGCCGATAAGGTCGGTGAAATCACAAACGCAAATCCGACCTCTACCATTACTCCTCCCGAAACTTCTACCGAAACCGTTCCTATCGCTCCGAGTGTGGATGTTGAGGAAACGAAAAGCAAGCTATCGCAGCTCAAAGAGTTTGCAGCCAACATCTTTTCCTCTATCAAGACCGGGGCAACCATCGTCTTTGGCGGGGTAGCAAAGGTTATCGGCGGTGCGTTCAAGGGCATTGTGACAGTTTTTCAAAAGCTCGGCAGCGCAGCTAAGAGCGTGTTTGGAGCAATGAAGAAGCTCGGCAGCTATATCGGCGGGAAACTCAAAGGCGCAGTAGGCGGTGCAACTAAGAAGTTCAGCGGATTTATTCGCTCTATGGGTCGTGTTGCTATGTACCGGGCTATTCGTTTCATCCTGTCTCAGATTGCAACCGCATTCAAGGACGGAACGAACAATGTATATCAGTACAGTAAAGCCATTGGCGGCAACCTTGCGTCCTCTATGGATAGGATTGCATCGAGCTTTCTGTACTTCAAAAACTCCATCGGTGCGATGGGTGCTCCGCTCATCAACGCTCTCGCTCCTGCAATTGAGTATGTGATTGATAAAACCGTAGCTCTAATCAATGTGCTGAATCAGTTGTTTGCGAAGCTCTCCGGGGCAAGTAGTTGGACGAAAGCTGTTAAGACTCAGACCGAGTATGCCGAAGCCGCAGGTGGTGCAGCGGAAGCCGCAAAAAGCCTTACCGCAGGTTTCGATGAACTGAATGTCCTCTCCGACAGCGGAGGTGGCGGCGGTGCGGGTGGCATGGACTACGGTTCTATGTTCGAGGAAATGCAGCTCGACAGCGACTTTGCAAAATGGATAGACCAAATCAAGGAAGCTATTGCAAACGGCAATTGGGCGGGTGTTGGCAAAATCCTCGGAGATAAGGTCAACGAGCTTATCGACAAAGTAGACTTTGCAGGTATCGGAGACAAGTTGGGCTACGGTATTCAGTCTGCTTTCGAGGTACTATATAACTTCCTCGACACTATCAACTTCGATAAAATCGGGGCGGGTATCGCAACTACCCTCAATCACATGATGGAGCAAATCGACTTCGGCTTGGTTGGAAAGACCTTTGCGAAGAAGTGGACGATTCTTGTAGATACCCTCTACGGGTTTGTAACGACCTTCGATTGGACGAAGTTCGGTCTTGCAATCGCAGACTTCATCAACGGTTGGTTTGAGGAGATTGACATCACAAAAGCTGTTCAGACGGCACAAGAACTTATTCTCGGAATCTTCGAGAGTATGTCTCAGGCAATTCGTAATGTCGAGTGGTACAAAATCGGCACACAGATTATGGATGCCATTGAGTCGATTGATTGGATGTCTTTACTCGGAGACCTCGGTACGCTTCTCAGCGATGCCGTTGTCGGTCTGCTTGACCTGCTGCTCGGAGTGGTCGGTGAAACCGATTGGGGCAAGGTTGTGCAAGACATTTGTGCGGGTATCGGTAATATGCTCGCCAACATCGAGTGGGGCGAAATCCTCGCCAAAATCGGCGCATTGGTGGTTGAGCTTGTTGTTCAGCTTCCGGGCATTATTGTCGGTGCGTTGGGCGGTATCGCAGACATTTTAAGTGGTCTCTTCGAGGGCTTTGGTCTCGACAGCGTGGCAGGTTTCTTCTACGGTATCGGAGATGCAATGCGCTCGGCGGGTACATGGCTGAAAGAAAACTTGGTAGACCCCGTGGTAAATTGGGTGAAAGACCTGTTCGGTATTCATTCTCCCTCTACGGTGTTTGCCGAAATCGGTACTTTCCTGATTGATGGTCTTCTGCAAGGTATCGCTGATACTTGGCACAACATTGTCGAGTTCTTCTCTGAGAAGTTGGAGGGTATCAAACAGGCTTGCTCTGATGCTTGGAACGCCATTAAGAGTACCGCTTCTACGGTGTGGGGCAACATTAAGAGCTTCCTCTCGACCACTTGGGACGGTATCAAGTCTACGGCAAGTACTGTTTGGAACAACATGAAAACCACCATCTCTACGGCGTGGGATAATGTTAAGACCAGCACCTCGACTGCATGGACGAACATCAAGACTTCGCTCTCGACCACTTGGACGAATGTCAAAACACTCGCAAGTACTACTTGGAGCAATCTGAAATCCACTATCAGTACGGCATGGTCGAACATCAGCACTGATACCTCGACAAAGTGGATTAGCATCAAATCTTCGCTCTCTACGGCTTGGAACTCGGTGAAATCTACCGCAAGCTCTGTGTTCAATAACATCAAGACATCCATTGCGAATGTATGGAATAATGTCAAGACCAATACGAACACGGTATGGGGCGGTCTCAAAACGACCCTCTCGACCACTTGGGGTAACATCAAGTCTACGGCAGTCACGGCGTTCTCTTCGATGAAGAGCAGCATTTGTACCGTGTGGGACAATTTGAAATCGCACATCTCTAACGCCGTAAGCTCCATCACGGGCTTTGTGGATAACATGAAGAGCATTGTCTCTTCCGGCATAAGTGCGGTTAAAGGTTTGTTCGACAGTGCGGTATCTGCCGCTAAGAGTGCTATCAGCAAAGTATCGGAAACCCTGTCGAGTATCGGAAGTTCCGTGTCGAACGCCGTTTCAAGCGCAGCTTCTTGGGTCGGCAGTAAGCTCGGCTTTGCATCGGGCGGTTTCCCGGAAGTCGGTCAGCTCTTCATTGCTCGTGAAGCGGGTGCAGAAATGGTCGGCAGCATCGGCGGTCGTACCGCTGTCGCAAACAACGACCAAATTGTAGAGGGTATCTATCAGGGTGTCCTTGCCGCTATGAGAGCTTCTGACGGTGGTAACGGCGGTAACTTTGATGTCCGAGTATATCTCGATGGCAAACAGATAACCGCAGCCGTAGAGAAGCGGCAGAGAGAGCGTGGCGCAACTATTTATCCGGGAGGTGTTCTCAATGGCATTTAGAGCATTGGTTACTGTTGGGAGCTATCCCTTTCCTGAGCCGTCTGCCTATTCCGGCAACACGGCAACACTCGTAGATTCTGCCCGTAACCTCGAAGGAGTTGTCATCGGGTCTGTCATTCGAGACGATGTTGCCAAAGTCGAAATGTCTTGGCGGTATCTGACCGTTGAGCAATGGGCGGCAATCAACAAGTGCTTCAAGCAGTCTGCCGGGGGTAAGTTCTACAACACGGTAACCTTCTTCGACCAAAGTGCCGGGGGGTGGGTCACAAAGACAATGTATGTCAGCGACAGAAGTGCCGGGATGTGGAGACGAGACCCGGAGAACGGAGACATCCTCGGTTGGACTGAGTGTAAGCTCTCTCTCGTGGAGGTGTAAGTATGCAAAATGTTTCGGATGCTTGGAAAGCTGTTCAAAAGCAGCAGCTTGTCAACGAAAGCTATGTCGAAATCTCATTTGACATAGCCGACCCGGATGCTCTTGCGGATGCAACCTCCAAAGACAACGGTGCAATCTACATCGCTGACACAGAGCAGATTGTAAGTGAGGTCGATAAGAAAATCGTACCTTACGGGACATTAGAGGAAAACCTTTGGCTACTTGATGGTAGCCGAAGGTTTATCCCCGAATCGAATTATGGGGACAACGGCTATATCGGCAATCTACTTTCCGAAGAGGACGGCAGCTTCGACCGAGTGCCTTTCGTGGATATTGACTTCACAGAGGTGCATGAGCCTATCATCCCCGGTATCACCATCACATGGGGTATCGCCTATAACGAATATGCCGAAGTGTTCAAGATTACGGCATACAATGGCTCGACCGTGGTTGCCGAGTGCAAGGTCGAGGATAATGCTTCTGTCAAATCGGTTGTCGAGTTTGACATCGAGACCTATGATAGCATCCGCATTGAAATCCTCAAATGGTGTCTCCCTCATCACCGACCGAGAATCGCTGAGATTTTTGTTGGGGTCAACAAGGTCTACGGCAAATCGGACATCACCGGGTATGAGCATGAGCAGGACATCAACCCGATAGGCGCAACCACCCCTGTAAACAAGATGGGCTTTTCCATCGACAACAGCAACAACATCTACGACCCGAACAATACGACAGGTCTCTCGAAGTATCTCATGGAGCGGCAGGAAATGCGTGTCAAGTACGGGTTGAAACTGAATGACGGTACTATCGAGTACATACCTGCCGGGGTGTTTTACCTTTCCGAATGGGAAGCTCCTCAGAATGGTATCGAAGCAAGGTTTACGGCACGAGACCTCTTGGAGTTCATGCAAAAGACCTATACCAAAGGACTTTACAAGTCTACCGGGGCAACTCTCTACGACCTTGCAATCAGCGTTCTCACCGAAGCAAACCTCCCGCTCAACGATGATGGCAGTAAGAAATGGGTTGTAAGCAATACGCTGAAATCCATAACGACAACCGCCCCTTTGCCGCTCAGACCGTTAGCGGAATGTTTGCAATACATCGCTCAGGCAGGATGCTGTGTCATCTATTGCGACAGAGCGGGAGTGCTGCACATCGAGCCTATCTCGACTACGGAACAGGATTACGCTCTCACGCACTTCAACCTCCTGTCTCGCCCGGAAATCTCGCTGCAAAAGCCGCTCATGGCGGTCAGCACGAAGGTCTACAACTACTTTGCGGACGAAACAGGGAAAGAGCTATTCAGCGGAAAGGTGACGGTCAACGGTACAAAGGAAGTGATTGTGACCTACTCGCAAAGTGCCGTCAACGCAGCAGCAACGGTCACGGGAGGAACTTTGGTCTCCGCAACATACTACACCAACACCTGTCATCTCAAAATCACAGGCAGCGGTGAAGTGACAATCCTTGTCACCGGGGATTTTCTCAAAAGCTCCGATTCCAATTATGTTGTCGATGCTGAGGAAAACGGCGAAACTCAGACGGTTGATAATCCGCTCATCACCTCTACCGCAGTTGCGACAACGGTGAGTGCATGGGTTAAGGTTTGGCTGAGTCACCGAAAAATCATGAAGATGGATGGTTGGCGAGCTGACCCTCGGCTCGATGCTACTGACATCATTACCGCTGAAAACAAGTTTGGTACTGAATCGGTGCGTATGACTTCGGTCAAGTACTCGTTCACAGGTGCTTTCAGAGGAACAGGTGAAGGGAGGGTTGTGTAATGGCAGTATGGATTCAGCCTGTTTATGACAGGACTAACGAGGATGTTGCTTTCGCTCAGGAGCAGATTCAGAAATGGATTGATGCAAAACTGTCAGGCAATCCGGTCGAAACTTATGAGTTGAAAGGATGCTTTAATCTCACGGACATCAACCGTATTGAAGGAGACATTCAGTATATCAGCGATAGACTTGATGAGCTGCACTATCCTCCCGGAACATCCTGTAAAGTATGGGAACGAAGCGGTCTGCCTACGGCACGAGATGTCAAACGCATTCTCTCCAATGTCAGACTCATCATTGCCGCTTATCACCAACAGGCAGATGTTCCCGATGTTCCCGAAGATATGAGTACCTTCTCGGACATCAACGCTGTTGAAGAAAACCTATGTGCAATCAAGCAGCTTCTCGACTCGATGGTTGACGGATTCCAAAAAAGCGGAATGTTCAAATCCGGGGCGATGAGGATGCTACCTATCAGGAGGTGAAAGCCGTATGGCGTATGTATCAAGAGAAATCAAAGACCGTGTGGCTATTGGAGACAACTGTTTCTATATGGAGGAGTTAGAAGATGGGCGTATTATGCTTACACCCGCTCCCGACTCCATTACGGAGACAGGAACGGACATCAACAAAGCTCTGCTTCAACCCATTGAGGATAGAATTGTATGGCTGATGAATCGTGTTTTCGATGACATCACAAGCAATCCTTTTATGATGAGTTTCGGAGACCTCACGGGCATTGCCGTTACAGGCGTATGGAACAAGTCTCTGAGCAGAATCGAGTGTTAAGATGGCAGTAAATACTTCGCATCGTAAAGAGCCGACCGAAATGAATGTCATCACCAAAGCAAAGGATGTATTCAAGCATAGCCGTCTGATGATAAAGACCGACAAGCATTTTCCAAAGAAAGAACGCTTCATGATGGTAAAAGACATCTATGAGCTGTCGAAGGAAATTGTCACAAAGCTCATCGCCGCAAACGACTATATGCTGAATGACGAGGAGCAACGGAGTCTCCGGCTGAGGTATCAGCTTGAAGCTGTTACCGCCTGTAAGAATCTGCTGTTCCTTGTAGAGCAAGCGTATGAGGAAAGCTATATCAGCAGCGGGAGTTGTGTCTATTGGACTCAGCTTATCAGTGATGTAAAGAATATGACCTTAGCTTGGCACAAGAAGGATAAGCAACGGTAAACACATTGGGGTGTGCCTTGTCGCTTGAACGCCTAACTACTCGAACGCCAACAACGCTCGGAATGTCAACTCGGATGGTAGTTTGAACAACAACAATGCTTACAATGGTAACAATGGCGTTCGTCCCGATTTGATGGATAATCGAGTCTGAGTAACCCTTATGGTGAAAACAGTGACCCATCATCAAAGGAAGGTGCATCCCTTCTTCCGCAAGGGAGATAAATACATGAATGTCGATGCAAGGGCTTTGGTCTTACCAACGCACAAGCTATATACGGCGTGGAATTATTATGTATTACGAGAGAATCTGCTCCGTCTGAGCCGGGAATTACAGGATAAGACTTATGAACTTTCAGAGTATCACACTTTCAAAGTTTATGAGCCAAAGGAACGAGATGTCATGTCAAACTCTTTTCGAGACAAGGTGGTGCAGCATTCATTATGCGACAATGTACTCGAAATCCTGCTGAGAAAGAACTTCCTCTACGACAATTACGCATCACAGGTCGGCAAGGGTACAGACTTCGGGCTAAATCGCTTGGACGGTTTTATGCACAAGTTCTACCGACAACACGGCTTGGAGGGATGGGTGTTGAAGTGCGACATCCGAAAGTACTTTTACAGTATTCCTCACGAGTATCTGAAAAGGATTTTAGAGCCGTATGTACCCGAAGAGGATGTCAGGTGGCTGTTATGGTACATCATTGATTCTACCGCAGACCCCGGCATACCGATAGGCAATCAGAGCAGTCAGCTTCTCGCTGTTTTGTGCCTGAGTCCCTTAGACCATTTCATCAAAGAGAAGTTGGGTATCAAGTACTACGGTCGATACATGGATGACTTCTACCTTATTCATGAGGACAAGGAGTATCTGAAACAGTGCTTGAAGGACATAGGAATGTTCCTCGCTCCGATGGGGATGCAACTGAATCAAAAGACTCAGATATTTCCATTGAAAAACGGTATTGACTTTCTTGGTTTTCATATTTATCTCACCGAAACAGGTAAGACGGTATGGAAAATACGCCGCAGGAGCAAAGGCAATATGTCCCGGAAACTCAAAAAGTTCCGAAAGCTGCTCGACCGAGGACTAATCACAATGGAGAGCATACATCAATCCTATCAATCGTGGAAGGGTCATGCTCTTCGAGGTAACTGTCATCATCTCGTTCGAGAGATGGACGAGTTATACAATTCACTATTCAAGGAGGATAACAAAGATGTCTCAATTACTGTCGAATCTGCCGACCGGGGCGAAAGTCAAGTTCGGTAAGTTTCAGGTAAACTCAGAGACGGCGCAGCCGATTGTGTGGACTGTGGTTGCCAAAAACCATCAATGCACTCCCGCATATCCCACAAATGCAATCACGCTACACGCCGCTGAGATTCTTGACCTGAGATGTTTCGATGCCAAAGAGCCGAGTAACAGCAATTCCGACCGACAGAGTTACGGTAACAACCGCTATTCCGTCTCTAACCTCGACCAATGGCTCAACAAAGATGCCGCAGGTGGCGCATGGTATAGCGCAGCTCATAGCGCAGACCAATCGCCGAACAGTTCAAGTGTGGTATATGCAAATACTCAGTACGCAAGCCGTCCCGGTTTTTTGAACGGTTTTACGGATGATGAAAAAGCCGCTATTCTCTCGACAACCATTCGTGTTGTCAAACCGAGTGTAGACGGCGGCTCTTATGAGGATGTTGTTCGCAAGGTATTCCTACCGTCCACAACCGAAGTCGGTCTCTCTAACGAAAACAGCATCGCCGAAGGTGCGGCGTGGGGGTACTACACGAGCAATACCGCTCGTATCGGGTATCTCACACAGCAGTGTTTCAGCAACACTCCTTCGAGTTCTAAACCTTCGAGTAAAACTACCGCTTGGTATTGGTGGCTGAGAACGCCTAACTACTCGAGCGCCCGCGGCGCTCGGTTTGTCAGCTCGGATGGTAGTTTGGGCAGCTACCGCATTGCTTACTATGGTTACTTTGGCGTTCGTCCCGCTTTGAATCTTTCCTCTTCTCTCTTGGTATCTGACAGCACCGATGCTGACGGATGCTACACCTTCGTATGGAATCAAGCTCCTACGAAACCTTCCTATATCAATGTGCCTACTTCCGTCTACGGCGGCAAGAGCGCAACTATTGATTGGGGTGCATCGACCGACCCTGACGGCAACCTCTCCGGCTACATCCTTCAAAGGAAGGTTGGGACAGGCTCTTGGACTCAGGTCTATAAGGGCGCAAACCGCAGTTATGCCGACAGCATTACATACGGTTGGACTACCGTTCAATATCGTGTCTGCGCTTATGACTCTCAGGGGGCTACGAGTGATTATCAAACGAGTGCATCCCGGACGGTCATCAACAATCAACCGCCTGTTATCTCCGGGTCAAATGCAAATCTCGGCACAAAAAGCGAAGGATTTACGCAAACTTACACGGTCACAGATGCAGACAATGATTCTGTCACTGTTGACGAACTCCTTGACGATGAGCCTATTCGCTCGTATGTAGTAACGCTTGGGGAGACAAATACCTTTTATGTGACCGGGAGTACATGGCTTCAACTGAGCAATGGCTCTCACACAATGAAAATAAAGGCGAATGATGGTAGTAACTCGACCACCGTAAGAACTTATACCTTTACGAAATCGGTCAACAGTTTTACCATCCAAAACACAACCCCTTATACCTCCAATACTCGTCCAACTCGTATCAAAATCACGGTCACTCGGAGTATCCCGGCTGAGTCCGATTTTAAGGTATATGTCTGTAACAATGGATTTGACACCTCTCCCACTTGGGAAGATGCCACAACTTCCGTAACAGGCGGTCTCGTTCATGTGTTTGAGAACACGACCAAAACAGGGACGAATTGGGGTGTCATCATCAAAGTTGTCGTTACTCGTGGAGAGGGCGAAGGTGCGTGTTATGTTTCTCAGATTGGAGGTAATTTTGAATGAGCAGCGTTTTTAAGAAAACAGGAATCTCCGAACAGGAGCAGAGAGAAATCTCTACCATTGTCTTTGTCAAGCTCGCTGAAAGCGGTGAGCTTGATGAAGCGGTCATCACCGACCACCCGAAGCTGTTTATCGAGTGGAACGAAAATTGGACGGGTAAAGCGGGAGCTATCGTATCTGAGGGCGGCAACCTTTATCGTTCCATTCACGATGTACTCACAACCGCTCAAAACACAAAGCCGTCCGAAACCCCTTCCATGTGGACTCAAATCGGCAACCCGCAGGAGGAATACCCGGAATGGTATCAGCCCATCGGGGCGCATGATGCCTACTCTATGGGAGATAAAGTATCTCATAACAGCAAGCATTGGAAGTCTACCGTGAACAACAATGTTTGGGAGCCGGGGGTCTACGGATGGGAGGAGATTACGGAATGACAATTTATCAATGGCTCTGCTTGTTCGGAGTCCCCGCTATTCTCGCAGGTATATTCAAGTTCCTGCACTCCCTCATCAAGAAAAATAAGGATGACACCGTGGCTCTGAAATCCGGCATTCAAGCTCTGCTCCGCAGTCAGATGATTGCCGACTATAACAAGTATGACGAAAAGGGGTACGCCCCTGTTTATGCAAGAGAGAACTTTGAAAACTGTTGGAAGCAGTATCATTCCCTCGGCGCAAACGGCGTTATGGATGACCTTCATGAGAAGTTCTTAGATTTACCTGTAAAGAAGGAGGATTAAAACAATGGCTTACACAAACAGTCCGCTCGTGAATGTAACTCTGTTGAGTCCTAACCATTCCGGGCAAAGAACTCATGCTATTGACACCATCACCATTCATTGTGTGGTGGGTCAATGTACTGCAAAGAGAATCGGCGAGATTTTTCAGCCGACCTCTCGACAGGCTTCTTCCAACTACGGCGTTGGGCTTGACGGCTCTATCGGTCTGTATGTGGAAGAGAAAAACAGGTCGTGGTGTTCTTCCTCGAACGCCAACGACCAAAGGGCTATCACTATTGAGGTAGCTTCTGACACCAAAGAGCCGTATACCGTTACCGACAGGGCTTACAATGCCCTCATTGAGCTTGTGGCTGATATTTGCCGCCGTAACGGTATCAAGAAGCTCGTTTGGAGTACTGACAAGAACAAGCGCATGAATCACCTTGACGGTTGTAACATGACCGTTCACAGAGACTATGCGAACAAGTCTTGTCCCGGTACATATCTCTACGAGCGACACGGAGACATTGCCGCAAAGGTCAACGCCAAACTCGGCGCAACGACCGAGGTCAAGCCTGAGCCTACCCCCGAAAAACCGAGTGCCGTCAAGGTTGGGGACATCGTGAAGCTCGCTTCCAATGCCGTCTACTACGGCGGCAAGGCTATCCCCGGATGGGTCAAAGCGAAGAATTGGATTGTCCGTGAGGTCGTAGGCGATAGAGCCGTCATTGACAAGTCTCAGGACGGCAGGAACGCTATTTGTAGCCCGGTCAACACAAAGTACCTTACCGTGGTGAACGCTGCTTCTACGCCCCCTGAGACGGCTTGGACTCCGAAGGTAGGCGATACCGTTATGTTCAACGGCAACACTCACTATTCGAGTTCCAACGGTAGCAGAGCGGTGTCCTGCCGACCGGGTAAGGCAAAAATCACGCAGACCTATAACGGCAAGCACCCTTACCACCTTGTCAGAATCATCGGCGGCGGTGCTACCGTTTATGGTTGGGTAGACAAGGGAACTTTCACCAAAGCATAAGGAGGGATGGCGGTATGAGGAGAGTACGAAACCAGCCGAAGGAGTTTTCAAAGAAAATCCTCATTGTTGCGGGTGTTATGAACGCCGTAGTCATCATCTTCACAATGATAATGATATGGCGTACTCTCGACCTTACACCCCTTGCTTACCTCATACCGTCAGTAGCCGCCGAGGTAGCAACTGGGACAGGCTTCTATTACTCAAAAGCCAAAGTCGAGAACAGAATCAAACTTATGCGGCAGTACAAGGTCGCTCCGCAGGAACAACATTTTTCCGATAATTTTTAGGAGGTATTTGCAATGACTGATTTAACCAACATCGCTTCTGCCATTATCACTCTGATTGTGGCTGTCATCACCACCTTCCTCATCCCTTACCTGAAAGCTAAGGTCGATGCAGAGAAGTTCGCCAAAATCAAGAATTGGGTCAAGGTAGCTGTCGAAGCTGCTGAGATGATTTACAACGGAACAGGTCGAGGGGCTGAGAAGAAAGCCTATGTTCTGAACTATCTGAAAGAGAAGGGTTATACCCTCGACCTTGACTCTATCGACAATCTGATTGAATCTGCTGTTCTCGAACTGAAAAAGTCCTAAACGGCTCACTCAGCCGACAGGCTGTTGAGTATATATTCCTCCTTACGGGTAGAGTGGGTAGAGTAAATCTGTATTTTTCATAAAGTAGTCTATAAGAGAGCTACTATAAGAGAGTTTATGGGAAATTGCGATTTTTCTCTACCCGCTCTACCCACCAACAACAAAACACCGGGCAGAGCTTGTTACTCTACTCGGTGTTTTGTTGTTTGTCCGAACAGTGTCCCTATAAAGAATAGGGTGTTCGGATTATACTTCAATGGTGGAGGCGAGGGGAGTCGAACAATTCCAGGTTTTCTCCTCTGAAATAAAAGCAATTTGCTTGCAAAAAATATCAGAATAAAAACCGCAAAATATTCCGATTCTTCGCCTATTACCCACGAATCTCACTTGCAAATCTGAAAACATTTTACTTTCATCCGCGGCAACAGTCAAGTAGCACTCTCATTTTTCCGCCAGTTTTTCGATCTTAGCATATCGCTATCTATACAATTCAGCCTTTGATATGACCGTGGTCACATCAGTGGATGTGTATTCATCGTCATCATAGTACATCTTCCCACCACTGAAGTCGAGATTTACGCCATCCAACTTCGAATCGTTCTCTGTGTGCAGGATTATCGCTTCTCCAACATTCCCCTCATAGGTTCCCTCATAGTACCGGTTTGTTCCTTTTCCCGCAGTAAGTCGAGAGCAAAACACAAACTTCTTTTCACTTTCGGAAAACATTATATACGCATAGTAACGGCTTCTTAGGCCATCCTTTTTTTCCAGTGAAAACGCCGTATCATAAATCACATTGTCATATGTGCAGTCCTCTTTGTTTTGCGAATCGCCTTCTGTCTCCAGCATACTAACACAACCAGTGAGTGCAGCAACTGTCAAAATTGCAATAATAATTGTCCAGATCTTTTTCACAACAATTTCCCCCATTATTCATACGCAAAAAAGTGATATGAAGTACATCATCTCTTTTCGCTCTCACACCCTTTTATATTTCCCCGAAGCTGTTTTAGACGGCATCAATACGCTTTCTCCAACGATCGGAACTAGAAGTGATTTGCTTGCGCTTTTTTGGAAACGATCTATAAACAACATCGATATGTATTCCTAGTCGGTATTACACCCTGCCACATACCCATATATAGATAAAGTAACAGACACCTTTTGGTTTTAAGCACCCCCAGCCTTCATTTCCTTGGCGATCGCATCGTTAATAAACCTGTTGAGGCTCTTGCCCTGCAACGCCGCAAAGGCTTGAATCCGCTCCTTTTCATGCTTGGGGACTCTCACCTTGATTTCATCGTAGGTTTTTGCATTGTATTTCGTCTTGGATTCAGTAGAAGTTTTTCCTCCCACTTGACCACCTCCCTGTGTGGTATAGTATAACACGGATAGAGAACTGGGTGCAGTATGCAGAGCGCATAAATTTCTCTTGTGAAGTTTGTGCGCTTTACCCGTTGCGTACTGGGTACAGTATGCGTTATCCTATATTCAGACGGGAAAACCGCATCAATCGAAAGGAGCAAGGAACTATGTCTACCAATGATCTGGTCATGAAGGTGGAGAAGCTGAAGGAACTGGAGGAGCTTTTGGAAGAAGTCAAGACGGAGGCGGAAAGTGTCCGGGATGAAATCAAGCAGGAGATGCTGACGCAGGACACGGAGGAGTTGGAGGCAGGACAGTACATCATCCGTTGGACTTCCGTGCTTACTAACCGCTTCGACACTACCGCATTCAAGAAGGTGCTGCCCGATGTGTATAAGGCGTACACCAAGCAAATCACCAGCCGGAGGTTTACCATCGCATGAGAAAAGCCCCTTGCCTGACTGCCGACCAAAGCTTACAGGCAAAGAGCTTCACACCAACTCACAACGGAGCGGGCATGGTTATTATACTGTGTCCGCTCCCCGAAATCAAGGAGGAAATGACATGAAGGAACTAACCAGCTATAACCGCGTGGCGGGGTATCTTAACAAGATATTTGACCTATTGAATGACGCCTATTTTGAAAGTGCACTTTCAAGACCTACCATTACCACCCAGTCCACGCCAAAAGCCTACGGGCATTTTTCGCTGCGGGAAGATACCTGGCTATCCAAAAACGGCGCAACTCACGAGATCAACATTGGGGCAGGGACGCTCTCTCGCCCCATCGAAGAAGTGACGGCCACGCTGCTTCAATTTCATTTGAAAAGGGGCTTCATATTGATGTTGCTGCGGATTCCCTTTTTGATGTAGCATTTTACCAGTTGGCCAATTTGATGTATGATGACGAACTGGAGCTTAGGGTTTGTCCTATGTGCAATGCATTCTTTGTTCCAAAGCATAGAAATCAAAAATATTGCGACTCTGGAGAATGCTATCCACAAAAGGCTTATAAACGGAAAAAAGCTGCTGAAAAACAAAGAAACAGCCAAAACTCAAAGGCTTGACTGCTTTCTCAAGTGCATATTTTATAAACAGCAAGGCAGCGTGTTTTCTAAGCACGCTGCCTTGTTGCTACACGCCCCATACCGTGACGGCAAAGCCGCCGACATAGAAATAGGGTTTTGTGTAATATTGTGTTGGTGGGCGTGACGTTTCTGGACGGAACGGGGGCCTACCGCCGCAGGCCCACGGAGGTGATCGTGTGCGCCTTCAGCCGCAGCTACATCATTCCGGTGAAGAAGCTGGTGCAGCAGATCGATCCCGATGCCTTTATCATCGTGTGCGACACCCACGAGATCCTGGGCGAGGGCTTCGGCAGCTATGATCCCAAGGGACTGTAAGCCCCGGGGCCTTTAATATTTGCGAAGAGATGTAGAAATAGGAGTTGAGCGCTATGAAATACGCACTGATAAACGGCATCCTGCTGGACGGCACAGAGACCATGCAGCCCCGGCCGGGCCTGAGCATCCTTGTAAACGGCGACCGGATCGAGGCCATCGTCCCCGCCGGCACGGAAGGATCGGATTATGAAAGGATCGACCTGGCCGGCGGCTATGTGATGCCGGGGCTTATTAACCTCCATGTCCACCTGCCCGCCTCAGGAAGGCCCACCGTCAAGCAGAAGGACACGAAAAGGATCGTCCGTCTGATGACCAGCAATGCCCTCCTCCGGGCCATCACCTTCCGGGTCTGCGCAGGCTATGCCAAGACGGAGCTGTTCTCCGGCGTGACTACCCTGCGCTCCGTGGGCGGAATCCAGGCGGTGGACTCCTGCCTGCGGGATAAGATCCTCTCCGGCAAGGCTGCGGGCCCCCGGATTTTGGCGGGTAACATGGCGGTGTCCGTGCCCGGGGGACACATGGCCGGGTCCCTGGCCTACGAAGCTATCTCTCCGGAGGAGGCGGCGGCTCTGGTGCGAAAAATCGCAGAGGATAAGCCCGATCTTATTAAGCTGATGATCACCGGCGGTGTGCTGGACGCCAAGAGCAAGGGCGAGCCCGGGGAGCTGAAAATGCCCCCGGAGGTGGTGAAGGCCGCCTGTGACCAGGCCCATGCCCTGGGTCTGCCGGTGGCCGCCCATGTAGAGAGCCCCCAGGGGGTCCGGGTGGCCCTGGAGGGCGGGGTGGACACCATTGAGCACGGCGCCAAGCCCGATGAGGAGATCTTGCGCCTGTTCAAGGAGCGCCACGCCTGCCACATCGCCACCATTTCCCCGGCTCTGCCCTACGCCATGTTTGACCGCAGCGTCACCGGTGCATCGGAAACGGAACAGTACAACGGTAGGCTCGTCATGGACGGCATCATCGACTGCGCCAGGACATGCCTGAAAAACGGCATCCCCGTGGGCCTGGGCACCGACACGGGCTGCCCCTACATCACTCACTACGATATGTGGCGGGAGGTCTATTACTTCCACAAGCTCTGCAATGTCTCCAATGCCTTCGCTCTGCATACGGCCACCCTGGGCAACGCCCGGCTGGTGGGCCTGGGGGCGGAGACCGGCTCCATAGAGCCCGGCAAATGCGCCGACCTTATCGTCACCCGGGCGAACCCTCTGGAGGATCTGAAGGCTCTCCGCCATATGGACCTGGTCATGGCTCGGGGTAACCTCTACCGCAGCCCGAAGGTCAAGAAAATGGAAAAAGCCGAGCGCGAGCTGGATAAATTCCTGTAAAAAGCAAGAAAATAAGACAAAAAGAGCCGCCGCAGGATTTTCATTCTGTGGCGGCTCCGCTTATGCAATAAAAGTGCCGGCGGCTGGGCCTACGCCCGCTTTCCAGCCTTTTCTCCCCTCCAGGTGACGAGTCGGAACACCGTGGATACCAGCAGGATGCCCACTGCCAGAGACCCGGCAATGCCCAAAGTCTCCAGCCCCTTGGCCACGGCCTCCATGGTTTTTCCCTCCAGCCCCAAGCTCATGGTGTAATACACACCGGCCCCGGGGAGCATGGGCAGAATGGCAATGACCAGATAGGGCATGGCCGGGCATCTGCGCACCCGGGCCATGGTCTCGGCGTACACCGCCGCCAGCAGGGCGGCGAACAGGTTGGCTGTGTATACATCGCAGGCCAGCGCCCGGCACAGCAGATAGAGCATCCAGGAGGCCGCTCCGCCCATCATGCACAGCACCATGCCCCGGCCATGGGTGTTGAACAGGATGCAGAAGCCGCAGCAGCCTACGAACACCGCAATGGCCTGCACCCATGCCGGCCAGCTGACGATGGCGGAGCCTGTCCGGCCATAGAGACCTGCGGTCAGCTGCCAGGCCGCTGCCGTGCCCAGGGCGATGGCCAGGGCGGACAGCACCACGGACACAATGCGGAAGACACCGGAGTTGGTGTCCCCGTAAATGATGTCGCGCATGGAGTTGGTGATGAGCAGGCCCGGCACCAGGAGCATCAGTGCGCCGATGATGGCCGCATCAGGACTGTTGAGCCAGCCCAGCCCCGCCGCCGCGTAGGCCGGCAGCGCCATCAGGCACGCGGCCAGGATCGTGCTGAAAAACGAGTTGACCTCCCGCTTTTCCATGAAGTGAGTGACAAGGCCGATGATCAGCCCCATGAGCCCCGCCCACAGGCAGTCCAGCAGCGTTCCGCCGAACACGATGCAAAAGCCCAGCCCCGCTAGAATATTGCCCAGATAGATCACGGCCGTGTGATAAGTCCGGCAGGATGCCAGAGTTTCCTTCAGCCAGGCCATGGCCTCGTCCACGGTTGGCTTTTCCGCGCAGATGCGGCGGCTTACGGCGTTCAGCTTTTCCAGCTTCTCCAGGTCGTTTCCGTGAAAGCCGATGCGCCGCATGATCATCAGCGGCTTTCCCGTGTCGGCCTCCAGACTGATGGAGATGCTGTTGGGGATGGCGAATACCTCGCACTCTACGCCGTAGGCCCTTAAGATCCGGTGGACGGTGTCCTCCACCCGGAAGGTTTCCGCCCCGGACATAGCCATGTGATAGCCCATGGTAGCCGCCAGGTCGGTGAGCAGATAGTAATCCATAAGCAGTTGCTCCCTGTGTGTTTTCGCAGATTCCGGCGGCAGTTCGCCGCCACGAGCGACAGTATAGGCACGCCGACGGCAATTGTCAACCGGTTTGCCCCGGGAAACAGGAAAATTTCATCTCAGACTGCGGCTTACTTTTCCTGCACTTCCTTCCCGCTGACATGTTCAATGGTGATTTCAAACATCTGGGCGGCCCGTCCGCTGGCGGCGATCTCCCGGTCGGCCAGCTGCTCCTCCGGATAATATTTCATGGCGAACTGCTTCAGCCGCCGGGTGGCCTCCGGGCCACTTTCCATCAGGCGGCACCGGCCGAACACCACGGCGCTCTGCAGATATGGCGCCCATGCTTCGTCCCGGAGGGTCTCGCCGCCGTACACCGTGAAGCACACCTTGTCGCAGGCCCGGAGGGCGTCGACCTTGTGGCCCGCCCGGGCGCCATGGAAGTAGATCTTTCGGTTTTCCGGGTCGAAGAGAAAGTTGATGGGGACGGCATAGGGGTATCCGCCCTCACCGTTTACGGCCAGAACACCCCGGCGGCAGTGCAGCAGAAGCTGCTCCGCCTGCTCCGGGGAGATCTCATTTTTCTTTTTGCGGATGGGCCTGAACATGGCATTTCCTCCTGTAGCATATTTGTACTGTGCGGTGCTTTCGCGCGGAATGCTCCGGCTCAGATGCCCGGCTCATCCTGCAGCAGCATCCGCCGCAGCTGCTGGGCGGCCATACTCAGCGGCTGATTCTTCCGCTGGAACAGGTAGATGCTGCGGGGCGGGATCGGCTGGGCCAGGGTGAGGGGATAGATCCCGGTGAGCTCCGGAGATCCCAGGAGCATCTCCCGGGGAACAAAGCCGATGCCCAGGTCGCTGCGAACCACAGGGAGCACCTGATCGACGGTCTCCACCTCTATATCCGGACAGAAGGGCAGATCGCACCGGCGGAAGAGGTCGGCATAGAAGGTATGGGAGGATGTGCCGGATGTAAGGCAGATGATGGGGTGATCCGCAAGCTCGGCCAGCGACAAGGCCTTTCCCGCCAGCTGGGAAAAGCCGGCTCCGCAGACCGGCACCTCCTGCACCTCGGCGACTTTTTGCTTTACCAGGGAATCCGGCACGATCGATCCCTCGGATACCACGGCGAGGTCGGCCAGGCCGTTCTGCACAGCGGCCAGCCCCTGAGGTGTTGAATGGTTGGTCAGGCAGATGCGGACGTGGGGGAACTCCCGGCGGTACCGGGCAAGGACCCGCAGCAGACACCCCTGCAGGGCAAGACCGCTGGCGGCAATGCGCACGGCGCCCGCCTGCAGGCTCTGACCGGAGAGCAGCTCCGCCTCGCCGGCGGCGATGCTCTCAAAGGCGGCGGCAATGTGCGTGTAGAGCTTTTCCCCCTCTGGCGTCAGGCGAACCCCCTGGGGGGAGCGGAAGAACAGGGGGCAGCGCAGCTCAGACTCCAGCCGCCTTATCATGCGGGTCACATTGGGCTGGTCGTTGTAGAGCGCGGCCGCGGCCTGGGAAAAGCTCTTGTATTTGGCGGCGTAGTAGAAAACGCGATAGCTGTCATAGCTGATGTTCACGATGCGGTTCTCCTCTGAAAATAAGACGTAAAAATGCTGCTAAAGCTTTGCGTGTATAGACCCGGTGTCGACCCTGGTGCAGGCGGAAAGCTCCGGGGCAGGGGCCCGGCCCGCTACAGGGATAAGCATACAACAAATTCGGCAAAAAATCAAATCATTCAACGGGAAAATGCCTTGATCCGCAGCCCATTTTCCGGGGAACGGGCTGCGCCGGATGCATCGGCAGGCGGCCGGGAGTGATAGCAAAATTATATACCGCGCATATCAAAAAAATATTTCCCATGTACCGCGGCGTCGGCTATACTGTAGGGCGAAAATGAGCCCGATAGAGTATTTTGAAGGAGCAAAGACAATCATAGCTGCAGAGATTCTGGCAATTTGCATTTTCGTTGGTATGTTTCTTTTGATCATTCTGGACAAGTTTGAGCGGTACTATATCACCCTGGCCAGCGGTGCGCTGGTCCTGGCGCTGGTGTTCGGCGTCTGCATGCACTCTATGAGCGCCATCTGGGGCACGCTGAATCTGCCGTCCATCTTCACGTCCGGATTCTGGTACGGCGCCTCAGAGGAGGGAAACAGCGGCATCAACTGGTCCACCATCTTCTTCATCGCCGGTATGATGATTATGGTGGAGGGCTTGGGCAAGGCCGGGTTTTTCCGGTGGCTGTGCCTGACGCTGGCCAAGCTGGTGCGTTACCGCATCGTGCCGCTGCTGGTATGCTTTATGGTGCTGTCGGCGGTGCTGTCCATGTTCATCGACAGCATCACGGTGGTGCTGTTTCTGGCAACGGTCACCCTGGAGCTGGCCCAGACCATGAAGTTCAATCCCATCCCGATGATCCTCTCGGAGATCTTCTGCGCTAACCTGGGCGGCGCGGCCACCATGTGCGGCGATCCTCCCAACATCATTGTCGGTACCTCTCTGGGCTATACGTTTTTTGATTTTATCTCCAATACCGGCGTCGCCGTGGCCATCTGCTTTGTGCTGGTGCTGATTTATTTCGTCCTGTGCTTTCGCAAGCGGCTTCTGCGTGACGAAAAGAATAGCGGTGCGGCGGTCTGCCCCCAGCCGGGCACGGCCATTACCAACCGCCCGGCCTTTCTCCTCAGCGCAGGCGTATTTCTGCTGGCGGTCATCTTGCTGGCCACCCATGCCCAGACGAAGCTCACCGTGGCCTGCATCGGCGTGATCGTGGCGGCCCTGAGCCTGGTGGTGATCGGCTGCACCAGCGGCGGGAAGGCGGTTCTGGAGATCATCAAGGGCGTGGACTATAAGACACTGCTGTTCTTCATTGGCCTGTTCGTGTCGGTGGCCGGACTGAAGGAGACCGGCGTGCTGGATGTCATCGCCCGGTTTATCACAACGGTCAGCGGCGGCAATGCCGCGATCATTGTGGTCATCATCCTCTGGATCTCGGCGGTTACCAGCGCCTTTGTGGATAATATTCCCTTTGCCGCCACCATGATCCCGGTGGTCCGGTCCATTGCGGCCGCCAGCGGCATAGACATGGGCGTGCTGGCCTGGGCCCTGTCCCTGGGCACAGATCTCGGCGGCAACGCAACGCCCATCGGTGCCTCGGCCAATGTGGTGGGCACCTCCGTTGCGGCCAAGGGCGGCTACCCCATCAGCTGGGGCGTCTACTGCAAGTACTGCGTCGGTGCGACGGTGCTGGTGATCGCGGTGTCTATGGGGTATCTGTTCCTGCGGTACTTATAAAAAGCTGTGAAGGAGTGTGTGCATACGAAAAAGCAGATTATTGTTGCCATCGGCCGCGAGCACGGCAGCGGCGGCCACTATATTGCCCAGATGATTTCCCGGGCCCTGGGCGTTAGACTCTATGATAAGAAGTCCATTGAGGCGGAGGTGGTGGATCAGGGCTACAGCCCGGAGATCATCAGCCAGATGGACGAGCGCCCTGTCAACTTCTTCACCTCCCGCCGCATCGGAAAGTATTCCAACTCCCTGGAGGTCAATGTGGCAGAGCGCACCTTCCAAATGCTCCAGGCAAAGGCTGCTCAGGGGGAGAGCTTTGTGGTGCTGGGCCGCTGCGGTGAGCAGGTGCTGAAAAACAACCCCAACTGCATCAGCATTTTCATCTGCGGCAACCCCCAGTTCAAGCTGGGCCGAATCATGGAGACGCTGAATCTGGATACGGAGCAGGCCATTGAGGAGATTAAATCGGTGGACCGCTCCCGCAAGAATTATCACAACTACTACTGCGACACCAAGTGGGGCGATGCCCGGGGCTATGACATGACCGTCAAGAGTGACGTGCTGGGCTGCGAGAAGACGGCGCAGATGCTCACCGCGTACATCCGCGCCTTTATGCAGGAGGAATGACCGCCCGGCAGCCACGCCCCACCAAGGGCCTGGGCGCAGATAAGCTGAAGAGGAGGATGGATTATGAATCTCCGCAGACATCGCGGGCAAATGTCGGAAGCACTGCTGACCGCGTCCTTTATCATCCTCTCCGGCGGTTTGCAGGATGCCTATACCTATCTCTGCCGGGGCAAGGTCTTTGCCAATGCCCAGACGGGGAATATCGTACTGTTCAGCGCCTATCTCTTTGACGGCGAGTGGGATCACTGCGTCCGGTATCTCATCCCGGTACTCTCCTTTTTACTGGGGATCTTTGCGGCCGAGTGTATTCACCGCCATTTCAAGTACATGGAAAAGGTGCATTGGCGGCAGCTCATCATCCTGGCGGAGATCGTCTTGCTGTTTGTGGTGGGCTTTCTGCCTCAGCGGGTCAATACGCTGGCCAATGTGCTGGTGTCCTTTGTCTGCGCCATGCAGGTGCAGACCTTCCGCAAGGTGCGCGGCCATGCTTACGCCAGCACCATGTGCATCGGCAACATGCGCAGCGGAACGGAGGCCCTGTGCGTCTATTTCCACACCCGTGACCGGGAGGTGCTGCATAAGGCGCTGACCTATTTCGGCGTGATCGGTCTCTTTGCGGTGGGCGCCGGCCTGGGCGCGCTGCTGACGGCGTGGCTTGCCGAGAGAGGCATCTGGGTCTCCTGCGCTCTGCTGGCAGTGAGCTTTCTGATCATGTTCATCCGCGAGGAGGAAGAAAAGAAATAAGCCGCCCCAAAGCAGCGTTTTTTGATAAAAATAAATGTGTACCGGGTTTTCTGGCTACTGCAGCAAGGCCCTCTCTGCCTGAATGGTAGAGAGGGCCTTGCTCTTTTGTGCTACACGCCCCATACCGTGGCGGCAAAGCCGCCAACATAGAAATAGGGTTTTGTGTAATATTGTTTTGGTGGAGGCGAGGGGAGTCGAACCCCTGTCCGAAAGCGCTTTAACAGGACCTTCTCCGGGCGCAGTTATGTTTCAGCATTCCCTCCTCGCGCAGACACATAACAGACTGCGCGATTCAGTAGAGTCATGATGCGTGGGCGGGGCAACTCTTACCCGCCGCACGGACGCCACATAAACGACGCCTTCCCCGGCCTGTGGCCTCTCCGGTTCAGACGGTCACAGCTTAAGCTGCGACGGCAACAGTATTAGTGTTGTCAGTTCATTTTTAATTGCCCGTTTTATGGTGGCCAGGCGCCACCGCCCGCTTATCCTGCCTCCACACCCCCGTCGAAACCGGTACGCCCCCATATAGAGTTGCCGAAAATCCCTATGGGATTTTCCAGCAGAGAGGCTGCAGTCTCCTGGGTGCATCATTTTGGGCCTGTGGCGCAGAATGATGCACTGGAAGCCTGAGGGGTGTTTTTCCCCACGCATATGCCGCGGTGAAAAACGATCTCCATTTTTTGCCGCCTGTGGGCGGCAAGCTCTGCGAGGCTCTATGCTTTGCAGAGCTATATTTCCGCCGGGTACCGGGAAATATTCCCGGCACCCGGGCAGAATACGATGATTTTACCGCCCGTAGGGATCCGGCAGCTTCTCCGGCTCCGGATACTCCACGCCCTTGGTGTCCACGGTGACGGAGGCCATCACCTGGGGCTTTTTGGGCTTGTTGGTCATCATGTTCCGGGGAGCCGAGGCGATAGCGTCCACCACGTCCATGCCATCGATGACCATGCCGAAGGCGGCATATTCCCCGTCCAGATGGGGGCTGTCCTTGTGCATGATGAAGAACTGGCTCCCGGCAGAGTCCGGAGCCTGGGCCCGGGCCATGCTCAGAACGCCCCGAGAGTGGCGCAGATCGTTGTTAAAGCCATTTGCCTTGAATTCGCCCTTGATGCAGTAGCCGGGGCCGCCCATTCCGGTGCCGTCGGGGCACCCGCCCTGGATCATGAACCCGTAAATGCACCGGTGGAAAATGAGCCCGTTATAAAACCCCTTTTTTATGAGAGAGATGAAGTTATACACGCTCTGCGGCGCCACATCGGGGTATAGCTCCGCCACGATCTTGCCGCCGTCCGCCATGGTTATGGTCACAATAGGATTGTTTTCCATGCTCTGTCTCCTTTATCTGTTTTTCTCGCGCATGGCCCGGTCCATCTCGCGCTTGGCGTCCCGCTTGGCCACGGCTTCCCGTTTGTCGTAGGTTTTCTTACCCTTGCACAGGCCCAGCTCAATTTTCACCCGGCTGTCTTTGAAATACACAGACAGGGGGATCAGCGCGTAGCCCTGCTGCTTTTGCAGGTCGTGCAGCTTGCGGATTTCCCGCTTGTGCAGCAGCAGCCGCTTGGGCCGGTCCGGATCCTTGTTGAAGATGTTGCCCTTGTCATAGGGGGAGATGTGTACGCCATAGGCAAACACCTCTCCATCCTTGGCCTGGCAATAGGAATCCTTCAGATTCAGCGTGCCGGCCCGGATGCTCTTGACCTCCGTGCCGAACAGCTCCACCCCGGCCTCATAGCGATCCTCCACGAAATAGTCATGGAACGCCTTGCGGTTTTGGGCGGCGATCTTAATGCCTTTTTTCTCCATGGAGGACCTCCTTTCTCCGGATGGAACAGTATAGCACACTTTTCTGACTATTGCAAGAGCGAAGCCCCTCACCTTTGGTCGGTATTTGTTGCCCTACAACACATCTTGGACAAGTGAATAAAAAGCTATGAAGGATATGGTCCCGTGGGGTATAGCTAAGCTGCCACACCAAACCAGCCCGAAGAGCGGAACGCATCCACCGCAAAAATCAGGAGCGGTTCCGATCTGTTCATTCCTCCCGGTCACCTGCAGGCTCTGCAAAGCAGCTTGCTTTTTATGCCTGCCGCGCCAATAACCCGTCCATGAGAGCCCTCCGCTGGATGCCTCAGGCGGAGAGTGTTCTGCTGTTATTTTACTTCATAAACGCCCTGTGGAAGATCTTCTTGCCCTTCTTGATGATAACGCCCTCGCCGGCCAGGCTGTCTGCGTCAAAGGAGGCATCAATGGACTCTACCTTTGCGTCATTGATGCTGACACCGCCCTGCTGCACCAGCCGCCGGGCCTCGCTGTTGGAGGCACACAGGCCGCACTCCACCAGCAGCGCCATGACGCCGATCTTGCCATCTGTCAGCTTGTCGGCTGCAAGCTCTGTGGCGGGCATATGGGTGGCATCTCCCTTGCCGGAGAACAGCGCACGGGATGCCTCCCGGGCCTTATTGGCCTCCGCCTCGCTATGGACCAGCTTCGTCAGCTCATAGGCCAGGATATCCTTGGCCTCGTTGAGCTTGGCATCCTTCCAATCGGCCATGGCGTTAATTTCCTCCAGCGGCAGGAAGGTCAGCATCCGCAGGCACTTGATGACATCCGCATCATCCACATTGCGCCAGTACTGATAGAACTCGAAGGGACTGGTCTTATTGGGATCCAGCCACACGGCGCCGGAGGCGGTTTTGCCCATCTTCTTGCCCTCGGAATTCAGCAGCAGGTTGATGGTCATGGCATGGGCATCCTTGCCCAGCTTGCGGCGGATCAGCTCCGTGCCGCCCAGCATATTGCTCCACTGGTCGTTGCCGCCAAACTGCATATTGCAGCCGTAATGCTGGAACATGTAGTAGAAGTCATAGCTCTGCATGATCATGTAGTTGAACTCCAGGAAGCTCAGGCCCTTCTCCATGCGCTGCTTATAGCACTCGGCCCGCAGCATGTTATTCACAGAGAAGCAGGCGCCAACCTCCCGCAGCAGCTCAATATAGTTCAGCGGCATCAGCCACTCGGAGTTATAGAGCATCAGCGCCTTCCCATCAGAGAAATCAATGAATTTCTCCATCTGGCGCTTGAAGCACTCGGCATTGTGAACGATATCCTCCCGGGTGAGCATTTTGCGCATATCCGTCCGGCCGGAGGGATCGCCGATCATCGTTGTGCCGTCGCCAATGAGGGCGATGGGCTTATTGCCGGCCATCTGCAGGCGCTTCATCAGGCACAGAGCCATGAAGTGCCCCACATGCAGGGAGTCCGCTGTGCAGTCAAAGCCAATGTAGAAGGTTGCCTTGCCGTTGTTGACCATCTCCCGGATCTCGTCCTCATTGGTCACCTGTGCGATCAGCCCGCGGGCGATCAATTCTTCATAAATTCCCATTTTTTTCGTTCCTTTCTTTTATTGCAAATCAGACAGGAGAAAAAATCGCCCCCTGTCTCCTTGGACAGAGGGCGACATATGTCACGGTACCACCTCATATTCGCCGCAGCCTCGCGGTCTGCAGCCTCACGGAGTGCGCCGCACCCCTGCGCTGTAACGGGCGCACCCGACGCATCCCTACTAAGGCTCCCGCCCGTTCGGAAGGCAGCTCCGGGATGTATTCACAGCCGCTCTCCTCTCCCCCTTGCACCCAACGGAGGCTCTCTTGGCAGGCAGAACCGGCGTTACTTTTTCCCATCATTGCTGTAGGAATATGAACTTACCAAATATTATAGAGAGCGATTCATTTTTTGTCAACAGCCCTTGCCAATGTTTTTTCAAAAACGTTTGCAGGACTACAATACATCACATCAAAAACAAGTAAAAGGGGCAGAGAATCGGAAACGGCTCGATGCCGCTTATTCCTTCTGTCCGCTTAGAGATCACATGCTGTGCGTACTTGCCGCTCTAACGGCTGCCCGTGGAGCTCTCCGCCGGGCGTCTGCCCCGGAGTCCGCTGCCCGATATGCTTGACAAAGCTGCGTTTGCGCAAATACTGCCATTGGATGCCGGGAATAAGGAGGAAGGAGCGTCGGGGATGTAAAGGACAGCTTTATCGGGGGATGGAAAAAACGCTGCGGCAAAGCCTTTGACAGCTTACCGCAGCGGTAGGTATACTGGATGCAATATCCGGCCCGGATCAGGAGTGGAGGGCCACGGTGTACTGATACCGGTCCCCCAGCACGATGCTTTCGCATATCTCCACAATGACACCGTCTGACGATGTAACGCGGCTTACACTCAGGCCCGGGGCCGGGCGGTCGACGTTCAAAAGCTTTGCATCCGCCTTGGATATAAGGATGGCCTGGAAGGTTTCCACCGCTGTGTCCGGCTGAAAGCTGCTGTTTTGACGCATGGTCTGGTACAGGCCCTTCTCACGGATCATCTCCTCAGTCATGAATGGGTAGAGCGCCGCGGGGATGTACGAGGTCTCCAGCGCGAAGGGCTTGCCATCGGCAAGGCGGAGCCTGCGCAGGGAGAATATTTCGGAGTTAGGCTCTATAGAAAGCCGGGCCGCCATATTGGCATCGGCCGGGAGCTTTCGAAAGGAGACAATGCTGCTGGACGGCGTGTAGCCCATGCGCTTGATCTCCTCGCTAAAGCTATAGAACTTTACCAGATTCTGCTCCAGCTTCGGCATGGCCACAAAGGTTCCGCGCCCCTGCTTGCGCGTAACCAACCCGTTTCGGACAAGGACATCCATGGCCTGGCGTACCGTGGAGCGGCTGACATTATACTCCCGGCACAGCTGCATTTCACCGGGCAGCATGCACCCCACCGGCCAAGCATTGTTCCTGATCTTCGCGGTAAACTCCCGCACCAGCTGCTGATACAGGGCGATGGGTAGGTTGTCATTCAGCATAGCAAACCTCCGAAAAACAACGGTTTATTCATTAAACCGCATAGTTCTAAATTATTTTACACCATTGTGTCGCATTATCCAAGGCGAATTGTATAACATGAGGAAAAACTTGTCAAGTTGAATAAAAAGCAACAAATCATTTTGTGGAATCTTCCGTTTCCCCCCTATATTGACACGCCATCATCATAATGATATGATGTTCGTACACTTAGAGACGGAGGAAGACTATGTCGGGTAATGCGATTCTCAAGGAGCTGGTGACGGCCTCCAAGGCCGACCGGCCGGCGGGTATATGCTCTGTATGCAGTGCAAACGAGTATGTGATCGAAGCGGCCATGGAGGAGACTCTCGCCTCGGGCGGGGTGTGTCTGATCGAGGCAACGGCAAACCAGGTCAACCAGTTTGGCGGCTATACCGGAATGACACCGGCTGATTTTGTGAGCTTCTGCAGAAAAATCGCATCCCGCACGGGATTGGATGAGGAACGGCTGATCTTCGGCGGTGACCACCTGGGCCCCCTGGTGTGGAGCGCTGAGGAGGAAGAGGCCGCCATGGAAAAGGCGGAGGCGCTGGTTCGCGCCTATGCGGCTGCCGGAGTTCAAAAGATCCATATAGATGCAAGCATGCGCCTGGGAAGCGACGACCCCCAGGCGCCCCTGGACCCCGCCGTTGTTGCCCGGCGCGCCGCCCGCCTGTGCCGGGCGGCGGAGGAAGCACGGCCCGAGGGCGAGCTGCCCCTGTATGTGGTGGGCAGCGAGGTGCCCATTCCGGGCGGCGCAACGGAGGCGGAGGAGGGCATCTCCGTCACGCGCAGCGAGGATCTGCGGAATGAGTATGAACTGTTCAAAAGCGCTTTTCTCCGCCAGGGGCTGGATGATGCGTGGACGCGCGTTATTGCTGTTGTGGTGCAGCCGGGGGTGGAATTCGGCGACGACCAGGTGTTTCTATACAACAGAAGCAATGCGGCTGAATTGATCGCCTGCGCACGGACACTGGATGGGATCGTGCTGGAGGGACATTCCACCGATTACCAATCCGCCCGGGCTCTGCGGGAAATGCGGGAGGATGGCATTGCGATCCTGAAGGTCGGGCCTGCGCTGACCTATGCGTTTCGGGAGGCACTTTTTGCCCTGGAACGGATCGAGCGCGAAATGAATCCCTGCGCACCGGCAGGAGGATACTCCGATTTTTCAGCTGTTTTAGATCGCGTCATGTGCCAGAATCCCGGGAACTGGATCAAGCACTACCACGGAGAGCCGTACAGAGTTGCCCTGATGCGCAAGTACAGCCTTTCCGACCGCTCCCGGTATTATCTAGACAACCCCGAGGTGCAGGATGCCACCCGGCGCCTCTTCAGAAATTTCAACGCCGCACCGTGTCCCACCGGCCTTTTGGCACAGTTTCTGCCGCGCCAGGCGGAGGCTATCATTGCCGGGACACTGGATACTGCCGCAGAGGCTATTGTGAAGGAAAATATCAAGTACGTTCTGCGGTCCTACCGATGAAACACTGCTGCATGCTCATGCCGGAAAGGAAAGCTTTCACTATGAAAACAAACGACATTGTCACCATCTCGGATGTCTGCGCGGATCTGCTCCTTTTCGGCGATGACATTATGCCTGAATTCGGGCAAAAGGAAAAGCTGGGCAGCCGCTACTATCTCACCATGGGCGGCTCGTGCGGCATTTTTGCGTGCCAGGCGGCAAAGCTGGGACTAAAGACCGCCGTGGTGGGGACCCTTGCCGATGATGTGATCGGCCGTATGCTGCTGGAAAAATACAGAGAATCCGGCGTTATAACGGAGCATCTTAGATTCGCGGACAGCTATACGGCCATGAGCGTGGCGCACTGCAGAGGCTCGGACCGCGCGATCCTTACGCTGCCGGGCTGTATAGATTCTATTGCGGCGGAGGATGTCCCGCCGGTGCTTTTGACACAGACACGGCACCTGCATATTGCCAGCTTCTACATTCTAAAAAAGATGTGGCCCGGCTGGCGCAGCGTGATCTCCGCCGTCAAGGCATCGGGGGGAACGGTGAGCCTGGACACGAACTACGATCCGGAGGAGCGATGGGACATTCCGGAGCTGATGGATATCCTTCCGATGGTGGACATCTTCTTCCCCAATGAAACGGAGCTATGCAGCATTATGCGTGAGTCTGATCCCATGACAGCGCTGGAGAGGGCCTCCGGAATCGTGCCTGTATGTGTTATGAAATGCGGCGGCAGAGGCGCTGTCGCCGCCGCCGATGGCAAGCGATACCACTGGCAGGCGGAAAAGGTCCTGGTCACCGATACCGTCGGCGCAGGAGATACGTTTGACGCGGGCTTCCTGTTTGGATATCTCAATGACCTGGGCATACAGCGGAGCGGGGAGATCGCGACGTTCTGCAGCGCGGGAAATGTAGGCAGGCTGGGCGGTGTGGACGGCCAGCCGACGCTCCGGGAGGTCGTGGAGCGATTTGAGCTGTAGCACAGCGGGCAAAGTCCGCCTTGCGATACAAAAAAATGATAAAGAGAGGATAAACCAATGAAAAAAATGCTGGCACTTGTGTTGTCACTGGTCATGGTATTCGGACTCGTTGGCTGCGGCAAGAACGCAGGCGGCTCTGATAATGACGGCAGCACAAAGCTCACCGTATGGTATTGGGGTGAGCAGGAGATCCCGGGCTACAAGCAGTACATGGAAGAAATGGCACAGAAGTACAGCAGCGAAACGGACGGCATCAGCGTTGAGGTCGTGCTGCAGGAGAGCGACACGCTGTATTCTGCGCTGCGCACGGCTGAGCAGGCCGGCGAGGGCCCGGATCTTGCGTTCCTCTGGGGCGGAACACAGGCTCTGGACGATGTCTGGCTGGGGAACCTGGCGCCTATCTCCGACTATATGACGGAGGAGGAGCTGTCCTGCATGACTGCCAGCGCCCTGGCCGAAACCAACTGGGACGGCAAGCAGTGGGGCTTCCCCGCATACAGCGTCTGCTTCGGCATTGCCTATAACAAGCAGATGTTTGCCGCCGCGGGGCTGGATCCGGAGAATCCGCCCACGACCTGGCAGGATTTTATCGCCGCCTGTGATGCCCTCAAGGCGGCCGGCTATACCCCCATTGGCAGCGGACTGAAGGACGGCTATCTGCCCGGCTGGCTGGCTGTTTATTTCGGCGCACAGAATTATGACGACCCCAACGAGGCCATCAAGCCCTTCCGCCTGGAGGAATCCTATACGGACAAGGAATGCTCCCAGTGGATCTATCTGATCGAGGAGCTTATTAAGGGCGGGTACTTCAACGAGGATATTCAGTCCCTGGATCTGTATCAGGGCCAGCAGCTGCTGGAGACCTCTAACTGCGCCATGACCTTCCAGTGCGGTCCCTACACCGCCAGCATTGCGGAGAAGATGGGCGAGGATGTTATCGGCTTTATGCAGGCGCCGGTATACGGCAGCGGTGAGCTGGCCAAGTCCGTGTGCGTGGGCCAGCAGGTATTTGTGATGCCCAAGAGCGCCAAGCACAAGGATCAGGCAGCGGACTTCCTGCTGTTCCTGGCCAAGAAGGAAAACCTCAGCCGCATGTATGAGTTGACGAACGCGTGGATGCCCACGGTGGATTTCGATGCGTCCTCCCTGGACAATGAGATCTGCAAAAATGTTGCTACCTGGATGCAGGAGCAGCGCCTGTATGACTATCAGTACACCTATCCCATCGGCTGGGAGAACGAGAGCCTGTGCCCCGTGATGCAGAAGATGTTCACGGAGGGACTGAGCGCCGCAGATGCAGTCAACGAGCTGCAGGACGGCATCAACAAATGGGCGGAGCAAAACGCCAATGTGCTGGAGGCCTATAAGATCTGGGTCGTCAAATAACGGCACTGCATCAAAACGGCCCGGAGGGGCATTTGCCCCTCCGGGTATTTCTGAAGGACACGGGAGTCGGAGGTATTTATGCGAAAAAGAATGGAGAAAACTGCGCCATATTTGTATATTCTCCCGATGATTCTTGTTGTCGGGATTGTAATAATTTACCCGATCATCGAGCTGTTTATCGGGAGCCTTACTTCTACGAGCTATGACGGAAAAACCATCTTTGTGGGCCTCAGCAATTTTAAGCTGGTGGTGGCCGACCCGCTGTTCAAAACAGCGATCATCAACAATCTCAAGCTGTTTCTGATGGTTCCGGTGCTGACGCTTGTCTCACTGGTGCTGGCCACGCTGCTGTCAAACCGGATACGCGGCTGGCAGTTCTACCGGGCCATTGTTTTTATCCCTTACATTCTATCCATCACCGCCGTGGGCATTATTTTCAGCTATATCATGCAGTATAACGGCATTTTCAACACGGTTTTGCGGGCCATGGGGCTGGATGCATGGGCCCTGGATTGGCTGGGCAGCCCCAAATATGCCATGGGCGCTGTGGCATTTGTGATCTTCTGGAAGCAGGTGGGCTTTGGCGTAATATTGTTCCTGGCGCGGATCCAGTCCATTGATTCGACCCTTTATGAAGCGGCTGCCCTGGATGGTGCGTCGGGATTGCAGCAGTTCATATACGTCACGATCCCGCAGACGGTTGCTATCATTGAGTTCTACGTTGTGATAACCTTGATCGAAATGCTCAGCTGGGTCTTTAACTACGTCTATGTTATGACGGCAGGAGGACCTGCGAGCTCTACATATGTGCTGGAATTCCTGATCTACAAGAAGGCATTCGGCGGCGGAAACTACAATATCGCCCAGGCGGTCAGCGTCACAGTGCTGCTGTTTGCCGTAATCATTATTATCTTCCGCCAGATACTGGCCGCGAAAGGAGATGGGACGGATGAATAAGAAATCGATAGCGCGCAATTCGCTGGCGCAGATCATTATGATCCTTACATCCGTGATGATTATTTTCCCGCTGTATTTCATGACCATCAACTCCTTTAAGACCCGGGAGCAGTATCTGGTCGACCCTGTGGGACTGCCAAACCCGTTTACCCTGCAGAACTATGTGGACGCCTTCGCCGGAAAGGATTTTCTGCTGTGGTTTGCCAATAGCCTCATCCTTTCCCTGGGGGCTGTTGCACTGACGATGATTGTCGGCCTCTTTGCCGGGTACGCCTTTGCCAAGATGAAGTTTAGGGGGCGTGATGCACTGTTCAGCCTGATTATCCCGCTGATGTCCGTGCCGCCGGTGGCAATGCTCATCCCGCTGTTTCGCACGGTGGTCAAGCTGGGCATGGTCAACACCCTGGGGTCCGTAATATTCATCTACTGTGGCCTGTGCCTGCCGATGACCGTGTATATGATCCGCAATTTCCTTCTGTCGGTGCCGGATGCCATCCTGGAGGCGGCGCGTATTGACGGCTGCAGCCGCTTCCGGTCGCTGTTCAGCATCGTACTGCCCCTTTCCGTGCCGGCGATCATTACCTCGGGGCTTGTGAACCTGGTTTGGGCATGGAATGAGCTGATGGTGGCGCTGGTATTTCTCCAAAAGGAGCATCTGCGCACACTCATCGTGGGCACGACGATATTCAAGAGCCGCTACAGCCTGAATGTTCCCGTGATTATGGCGGGATTAGTGGTAGTGACACTCCCGATGATTATCGTATATATTTTCGGGCAGAAGAAGCTGGTGCAGGGACTCATGTCCGGCGCCGTCAAGGAGTGACCGGCGGGAGACATATGCCGGGAGAGGAGTTATCATGCACAAAGAAGAATTGAAGCAGCTTTCGGAATATTACCTCCGCCATATACTGGACGATGTCATGCCGTTTTGGGATGCGCGCTGTGTGGACGAGGAGTGCGGCGGCTTTTTTACCTGCTTTGACCGGCAGGGCAAGCTGACGGATGACAACAAGTATATCTGGTTCCAGGGGCGGCAGACCTATACATATGCGCTGCTGTACAACCATATTGAGAAACGACGGGATTGGCTCGACAAGGCGCGCCACGGCTTCCGCTTCCTGGCAGACAAGGCCTACGCAGGCGGTGGACGCTGGAATTACAAGCTGGATCGGCAAGGCCATGTGCTGGTGGGGACGACGTCCGTGTTTGCGGATATGCATGTGCTGCAGGCCCTGGGGGAATACAACACGGCCCTGGGCGGACAGGACGCCGAGGCAATGGCGATTATGCGTGCTACATATGATACCCTGGAGCGGAATTTTGCCGACAGATATTTCAAGGATATCTATGAGAACACCTGGCAGGAAAACCACATCTGGCACGATATGTATATGACGGCGCTGAGCGCGATCATGACATGCATCCCGGTGCTGGGGGAGGAGTATACGCGGCCCTTTATTGACGAGTGCCTGGATAAGATATGCAACTGGTTTGCAAGGGACGACTACCGGGCCATATTTGAGACCGTGTCGTGGGATAACCAGCTCTTCCTGGAGGAGCCGGCGGACCGATTCACAAACCCCGGCCACTCCTCTGAGGCGGTATGGTTCATTCTGGAGTATGCGCGCAGCAGCGGCCGGGAGAACCTGCTGCATCGCGCGGTGGAATTTGAGGATTGGGTGTATGAACGAGGGTATGACAAGGTGTACGGCGGCCTGAATTCCTACCTGGATGTGAACGGAACGGAGCCTGTGGCCGTGGATTGGTTTTTGGCCACAAACTCCCTCTGGGATGACAAGGTGTGGTGGGCAAATGCGGAGCAGCTGTGCGCCCTGGCTATGACCTATGAGGCGGGGAAAAACGAGCTGTATTGGGAGCGATTCCTGCGCCACCATCAGTATTGCCGCAGCAATTTCTTTGACCCGGAATATGGCGAGTGGTTCGAGCGGCTGAACGCAGACGGATCGGTCAAGGTGGACGCCAAGGGGACAGAGTGGAAATGCGCATTTCATCTTGTGCGGGCGCTGGTGTACACCCTGGAGGCTCTGCGGCGCATGGAGGCTGCACAGGACGAGTGAGCCCAGTGGACGGAGAAGCCGGAAAATGAAGAATATGCCTATATAAGGCAGGAACGTTCATAGTAAAGCCGCAGCGGACCATTTATGGCCCGCTGCGGCTTTGAATAATTATCCGGGGGATAAGTTTTGCGATCAGGCAGAGAGCTTGACCAGCATCAGCAGCGTTCCGGCGACAATCAGCCCAAGGCCCAGAGCTGCCTTATTGGACAGGCGCGCCTTGAACACCAGGGCCGAAAAGCCGATGGACACCAGAAGGCTCAGCTTGTCAATGGGCACCACCACGCTGGCAAGCCCATCCTGCAGGGCCTTATAGCAGCACAGCCAGGAGCCACCGGTGGCCAGGCCCGAGAGAATAAGGAAGATCCACGTCTTGGCACTGAGAGACGTGATGGTGGGCCCGGAGCCCACGATCCATGCCATCAGCCATGAAAAGAGCAGCACCACGCCGGTGCGGATGGCTGTGGCGGCGACTGAATCCGTTTTCCGGATGCCGCACTTGGCAAGGATCGCCGTCAGCCCGGCGAACAGTGCGGAAGCTGCCTCCATATTTTAACGCTGAATGTCGGATCCGTCTACCTCAAAAGAAGCTTTTTGGCGGTGCGCTGCCGGGTAACCTGGGGTTGAGAGGAGAGAAGATCTGTGGTAAAATCGAGAAAAACAAAGTGTGTGGAGGGACAGATATGGAGCCAAGAATACTATTGGAGACGCTGGCTGTAGCGGAGCGGCTGAAGGACACCACCCGGCACTGCTACACCCGGAAGGGCCGGCACGAGAGCGTGGCAGAGCACTGCTGGATGATGACGCTGATGGCCTACTTCGTGCGGGATGAGTTTCCGGAGGCGGACATGGATAAGGTGATCCGGATGTGCCTGATACACGACCTGGGAGAGGCATTCACCGGGGATATCCCATCCTTTGACAAGACGGCGGAGAACGAGAAAACTGAGGAGAAGCTTCTGCGGGATTGGGTGGACACGCTGCCGGAATTCTACCGGGAGGAAATGACGGCTCTGTATGGCGAGATGGAAAAGCGGGAGACCCTGGAGGCTAAAATCTACAAGGCCATAGATAACCTGGAGGCAGTGATCCAGCACAACATCTCGGACTTGGCTACATGGATCCCCAAGGAGTACGAGCTGAATAAGACCTACGGCGACGACAAGGTGGCCTTCTCCGAATATCTCAGGGACCTGCGGGCGGAAGTCCGCAGGGACACGGAGAGGAAGCTGGGGGAGCGATGACAGGTGAAAAAAGGAAACGCGCTTACGAACGTAAGCGCGTTTTTTGGCGCAGTGGGAGGGATTCGAACCCTCGTGCCGCTTTTGACGACAACACGATTTCCAGTCGTGCTCGTTATGACCTCTTCGATACCACTGCGTATTCTCTTTTTACTGCGAACAGCAAAATTTATTATACCAAATTTTTGACGCTTGTCAACACATATTTCCCAAAATCTGAAAGAATTTATGAGCAGGATGTTCCGGAAAACACCCTGCCCATAAATTTCCTTTAATCCAGCTTCTTCGCCACGGTCACCATCACCGTGTCCAGAGCGTTACCCATCCGCTGCATGGCCTGGCCCACAGCGGTTTTCCGGCACTTGGGACGGGGACAGACGATCATCTCTGCGGTGACACCCACCATAATTCCGGCGGCCATGCCCCAGAGAAACGGACTCTTACACATTTGCAATTCACTCCTTTGTCCACGCGGATAGTATCTCCCATTTGCCCGGAAAAAACCGTCAGGGCGGTTGCCAAATTTCGCCGCGTGGCGTATAATATCCATAAAAAAATCGGACAGATAAGAAAAGGAGCTTTTTATGTCTGCTGAACGTCTGCAGGCGGCCATCCGCCGCACAAAGACGCCGGTGGCCCTGGTGTTGGATCCCCGGGAGGACCGGCTGGAGAAAAAATATTTGAAGAATTTTATCGATCTGTACGGGGATTGCCCCATGGCCCATGCCGAGGCCCTGCGCTACCATGGCAGCCAATCCATCTCTCAGGCGGCGGGGAAGCTGCCGGCGGTGATGCTGCGGGCGGAGCCGTATCTCCGACAGGGCTTTATGGGGATGGATGTGCTCTCAAACCTGGTGAACATGGCCAAAAATCAGGGGCTGTACACCATTGTGGACGCCCGGTGCGCCGGGACGGAGCCGTGGCTCCAGGGGGGCGTGAACGCCGACGCCGTGACCATCCTGCCCTATGGCGGGGCGGAGAGCTGCCGGGTAGAGGAGGACAAGCTGGTTATCGCCGTGCTGCGCACCAGGGAGGCCGGGGTGGCCTCCGTGCAGAATCTTATGGCCGGGGACCGGCAGGTGTTTCAGGCGGCCGGAGAGCAGATGGCCCGCTTCGGCGCTGCCTGCATGGTAGAAACGGGATTTAGCCTGGACATCAAGGACCTGCGCAGGCGGCTGAAGGACGCCTTTCTGATCCTGGCCTGCTGCGATGGAGACAACGCCTATCCCGCCTTTGACGAATATGGCCGCGGCGCCCTGGTGGCGGACGGAGAGCTGCAGTATGCAGAGGATCTGTCCGCGGCCATAGACGCGGCGGTGGCCGACATGAAGAAAATCATTCAAGTACTGTAAGGAGAACGCCATGACCCGCATTTATTTAGTCAGACACGCCGAGGCAGAGGGGAATCTCTACCGCATTGCCCACGGCCATTATAACGGACTCATTACCGCCCGGGGGTATAAGCAGATCGCAGCCCTGCAGCAGCGGTTTGAGCACATACATATCGACGCCGTATACAGCAGCGACCTGTTCCGCACCCGCACCACGGCCAGGGCCGTATATCTGCCCAAGGGCCTGCCCCTGCACACCGACCCGAACCTGCGGGAGGTGAATATGGGTGTGTGGGAAGGCCACACCTGGCAGCAGCTGCGCATGGAGGACGAGGAGCGCATTGTGGACTTTAACCGCCATCTGGACCGCTGGCAGGTGCCCGGCGGCGAGACGGCTCAGCAGGTGCTGGATCGGTTTATCCCGGCGCTGACGAAGATCGCCCTGGAAAACGACGGCAAAACCGTGGCGGTATTCAGCCATGGGGCGGCGCTGCGGATGGTGCTGGGTACTTTGGAGGGCAGGCCCCTCAGCGAGCTGGGCAGCACGCCCCATGGGGACAACACGGCTATCTCTTTGGTGGAGTATGACGAGGATGGTTTTACCGTGCTGTACCGGGATGACAACCACCATTTGATCGATGCGAACCTGTCCACCTTTGCCAAGCAGAGGTGGTGGAAGGATGAGCGGATGCTGGAGAGCGATATGTATTATCTGCCCATGACCGATGCCCAGCGGAAGGAGCTGGGCATCGGCCCGGAGGGAGAGGCCATTGCCGTGCTGCATGGGGGTGAGCTGGCCGGCGGCGTACAGCTGCTGCCCCAGAAGGAGCCCGGGGTGGGCTGGATTGGCTGGTACGGTCTGCTCCCCACCTGGCGGGGCCTGAACCGGGGCATCGGCCCCCTGGGACAGGCGGTGCAGTATTACCGGGAAAAGGGCGCACAGCATATCCGCCTGCACTGCCAGGATGCGGAGACGGAGAGCTTCTTCCGCCATTACGGATTTGAGAAAACCCCCCAGGGCGACATGGATCTCTACATAGGATACGGAGAAAAGGCATGAGAGGAACGGAATTCCTTCCGGTGAGCCGGGAGGAGATGCGGGCCCGGGACTGGTACTACTATGATTTCCTGGTGGTGATGGCTGATGCCTACATCGACCACCCCAGCTTCGGCAGCACGCTTATCGCCCGGCTTTTGGAGGCAGAGGGCTATCGGGTGGCAGTGCTTGCCCAGCCGGATTGGCACGACTACACGGCCTTTGCCGAAATGGGAAAGCCCCGGTTTGGCGTGTTCATCGGAGGGGGAAACCTGGACAGTATGGTGGCCCACTACACCGTGGCGAAGCGGCGGCGGGACAAGGATCTCTACTCCCCGGGGGGTAAGATGGGGTATCGCCCCGACCGGGCTACCATTGTGTATGCCAACCGGGCCCGGGAGGCCTTCGGAAGCGGCACACCCATTATCATCGGCGGGCTGGAGGCGTCGCTGCGGCGCTTTGCCCACTACGACTATTGGGACGATAAGGTGCGTCGGCCCATTCTCTTTGATGCACCGGCGGACCTGCTGGTGTACGGCATGGGGGAGACGGCCACGAGAGAAATCGCCCGACGGCTTTCCCGAAAGACGCCGGTGAAGGATATTACCGACGTCCGGGGCACGGCATTTTTGAGCCAAAGTCCGGAAAAGTGCATTTATCGGCCGGTGACGGCGCCCTCCTACGAGAGCGTCCGGGAGGATAAAAAACAGTATGCCATAGCCACTAAGCTGCAATACGATGAAAACGATCCCATCCAGGGCCGCGGCGTGGTGCAGCCCTGTGAGGGCCGGTTCCTCATTGTGAACCCGCCCCAGCGCCCCCTGCCCCGGGAGGAGCTGGACAGGCTCTACGACCTGCCCTTTGTGCGGGAGGTGCATCCCATATACAAAGAACCCGTTCCGGCTATTGAGGAGGTGCGCTTTTCCATTGCCCACAACCGGGGATGCTTCGGCGGGTGCAATTTCTGCGCGCTGACCTTTCACCAGGGGCGGATGGTCACCTCCCGGAGCATTGAATCCGTCCTGCGGGAGGCGGAAATACTCACCAAGGACCCGCAGTTTAAGGGGTACATCCACGATGTGGGCGGGCCTACGGCCAACTTCCGCCACACCTCCTGCCCGGGGCAGAAAAAGCACGGCTGCTGCAAAAATCGCAGCTGCCTGGCCCCGGAGCCGTGCAAAAATCTGGATGCAGACCACACGGAATACACGGAGCTTTTGCGGCGCCTGCGCAGGCTGCCGGGGGTAAAAAAGGTGTTCGTCCGCAGCGGCATCCGCTACGACTACATGCTGCTGGACAAGAAGGGAGACTTTTTCCGGGAGCTGGTGGACTACCACATCAGCGGCCAGCTGAAGGTGGCTCCGGAGCACTGCGTGTCCTCGGTGCTGGACTACATGGGAAAGCCCCATTTCGATGTATTCGAGAAGTTCTGGCGTAGGTATCAGAGGCTTAATGAGGCGGATCACAAGGAGCAGTATCTGGTGCCGTACCTCATGTCGTCTCACCCGGGCTGCACCCTGGCCGACAGCGTGCGCCTGGCGGAGTTCCTGCATAAAACCGGGCATCTGCCGGAGCAGGTGCAGGACTTTTACCCCACGCCGGGGACCATCTCCACCTGCATGTACTACACGGGCATCGATCCCCGGGATATGACGGAGGTGTATGTGGCCCGGAGTCCTCACGAAAAGGCCCTGCAGCGGGCGCTGCTGCAGTGGGGACGCAAGGATCTGCGGCCCCTGGTCATAGAGGCCCTGGAGAAGGCGGAGCGGACGGATTTGATCGGGTATGAGGAAAAGTGCCTGATTCGCCCCCAGAAGGGGGAGAAATACTTTGGCAAGAAGCCGGAGGAGCCGACAAGGCCTGACCGGCGGGAAAAGCCCCGGGGCGGCAACTTCCGCCACAAGCGGCCGGAGAATCTGGGCCAAAAGGGGAAAATGCCCCAGCGGAAGAAGGAGGCCTTCGCCAAGCGAAGAAAAGGGAAATGAGCAAAGCCCGGCGATTTTCAAGAGCGGCGGCCGGGCGGGGATAATTACTGCCCCATAATTAAGTAAAAATTTTG